>Ga0137418_10000066_pt1 | contig 68206 bp, 58 predicted proteins | sample CZODoug3_1_2_16f_FD_122242 | JGI IMG/M metagenome (GOLD analysis project Ga0137418, IMG submission 122242) | Vadose zone soil fungal communities from Angelo Coast Range Reserve, California, USA - CZODoug3_1_2_16fungal (Hybrid Assembly) | ecosystem: Environmental > Terrestrial > Soil > Vadose...
TTCTGGGCGCACTGGTGCGCGGACTGCAAGGCAGAGGCGCCGATTCTGGCACGGCTGCGCTCCGAGTTCAAAAGCCTGATCATTCTTGCTCCGACCCAACGCTACGGCTATGCCGCCGATGGCGAGGACGCCACTCCCAAGACCGAGTTGGCCTACATCAACCGGGTGTGGCAGCAGTACTACGAAGGATTGCAAGGAGCATCTGTGCCGGTGAGTCAAGAGAATTTCAAGGTGTACGGGGCGAGCACCACGCCAACCCTGGTGCTGGTGGATGGCAACGGCAAGATCGCCTTCTACCACCCGGGAGCGCTGCCTTACGAGGAGCTGCGCGCGGCGATCCAGAAAGTGATGGAGAAGACCTCTCTGGAAATGCCGCCCGCCAACCCTGCCCTTCAATCCAAGTCCCGCGAGGCGCTCTTGGGAGCCGCCCCGATCGATTGACCTCAAAAGTGGAAGCGGTACTTCAGTTGGAACGCGAATTCACGGGGATTCGTGAAGTGGGATCCGCCGAAAGTGTTGCTGTTGTCGAGCCTGTAGTGGTTGTTGCCGACATTCAACGCGCTGAAGCGGAGATTCCAGTTCTCCCCGAAGGATTTGCCGAGCGCCAGATCGACCGTGGTATGCGCCGGCAGGTGGCCGGGACCATCGCCATCGAGGAATCCCGAACCGTAGTTGACGTTGATCGCACTCCACGCGCGCCTCGGAAGGTTCAGGTTAAGCCCCGTACTCACAGTGTCGCGCTGGTCATGGTCGAGGAAGAAGGATCCTCCGCCGGGAGGTGAGAAGTCGGTGAGGCCTCCGGTGACCGCGCCGGCACCTTCTGCATATTGGTGAGAAAAGGCAAAGTGGAACTGGGCGCGCCCGGCGATGCGTGCAGAATTGACGGTCGCTTCCCAGCCATGGATCCGGGCCCGGTCAACCGTCAGCGGGAAAAAGATATTGGAGTTGCCGAGCACGTCGTGGTCGAAGAAGTTCTTCGCAGCGGTACGGAAGTTGGCGACATCGAAAGTCCAGCCCGCCAGGGGAATGGTGAGTCCGAATTCCCGTTGCTCGTCCCGCTCGCCGTGGAGGGGAAGAAAGCCGCAGTCGGCGGCGTTGCATTGGCCAAGGAGCGGTCCCGAGACAGTGAGAAGAGGAGGGGCCTGGTCGTAGCGTCCCCAGAACGCGCGGGCGACCCAGTGGAGCCTCGGAATCTGGAGAGCCCCTCCCAGGCGCGGGTCCGCGGCGTTCTCGCTGATCGGGCGATTGCCGCCCAGCAGCGTGTCGGTGCCGGTTCCCCCGAAGTGGGTGAGTCGCACGCCGCCGTTCAGCGTGAGCCAGCTCGTCAGCTTGTACTGATCTTCCAGGAACACGGCTTCCACATTGCCCCACAAGGTTTCGCGCTGCGGCGCCACGTTCACGGTGCCATCGCCGGCCTTGATCCCGAACAGCTGGTTGTCGCGCTGGCCGAAGACCTGGAGTCCGGCACGAGCATTGTGCCGGCCGCGCGTGTAGGAGACCGAGACTACGCCGCCCACATAGTTGGAACCACGGTCATCCTCGGGGATCAAGACATTCGGATCGGAAACGCCGGTGTAGTCGCCCAGGTAGTGAGCGCGATTGAAGTGATAAAAGGGCGAGACCGTCAGCACGACCCCGCTTCCTGCCGTGTGCAGCCATGAGAAATTGACGAAGGCATCGCGTTCGTTCTCCACGTCGCGGAAGCCCTGCGCTTCGAGGTCGGCCTGGTTGGGCACCTGGTAGTGATCTCTGCGTACCGAAGTCACAAGCCGCAGCTGGTCGGACGGAGACTGGTTGAAGATGAGGGAACCAAAGCCACTCAGACCCGCGGCCTGGTTATGGAGATTCTCGGCGCTGGGAGTCTCCAGGCCGAGGTCCGTGCGATAGCCCGAGAGACTGCCGTACCAGGCGAAGCGCTCGCTATGGTCCCCGAGGCTGATCTGGGGGTTGCTGTTGTTGTAGCTGCCATAGCCGAGCACCAGCTCTCCCTGCCGATCGCGTTCGAACCCGGAGCGCGTGACCACGTTGAAGACTCCGTAAGTGCGGTCGCCGTACTCGGCGTTAAACCCGCCACGCTGGACTTCAACGTAATCGATGTCCTTGGGATCAAACTGCGGGCCCACATTGGACGCGATGTTGGTGTTGGGCACGGGAACGCCGTCGAGCAACCACGAAACCTGGTGTCCGCCGCGGATATGCAGCTGGTCATGCACCATGTAGGCGCCGGGCGTGTAATTGGTGATCATGGTCAGGCTGTTCGTCCCGTCGGCGCCGGGCGTCTCGTTGATGGCGGCACGGCTCACGATGTTGGTGCTGGTGGACGATTCGGGATTCACGCCCGGATCGATGTCCTGTACCTCAACCGTCTCCGCGGCTCGGGCCACCGTGAGGGAGAAATGTGGCTTGGCGTCGCGGCCGGAAGCGAGCACAAAGGTCTGTTCTTCCGGGGAGAACCCCTGCACTTCAACCGTCACCCGGTATTCACCGAGCGGTAGGTTCTCGAAGCGGAACTCGCCGGAGTTGTCGCTGGCGGCGGATTCGGTCCAGTCCGAGGTGGTGGCGCGCAGCGTGACCTTCGCGTCCTGAACCGGACGGTGTTGCGGGTCGTGGATCAGGCCGTGGACCGATCCGAAAATTGTGGCGCTGGCGGCGACCGCGAACAGGAGCACGGTGGCGCCTAGAATGGTTCGAACCAGGTTCCTTCTCATGTGTCCTCGACAAAACTGTGCGAAAACGGCCCCAAGGCGGCAAAGTTCGGAACGTTCTCAGGTCTGGGGAGCAGGTGGCGCCCGGGCCGCTAAAGCCGAACTCTAAGAGTCCGCGCGTACACGGCGCAAAGAAGCAACCAAGAACCCTCTCGGGGGAACTCGCCTAGGATGACTGGGTTTTACAGTGTGGGAGGAGCACGGGCAGGGTGGTAAGCGGCGAGGTCAAAACTTTGGAATCGCGGGCCCGCCTCGCAAATGATGGCTGCGGCCTGGTCGACTACTCGAAACGACCCCCGCAGCGGAACCTGGGCCCATTGCGAGCCGACCGTAGACCGGCAGCATGCATGGCCGTCGCAACACTGCCTTCGACTGAAGGCTCGCCCGGAGGAACTGTCGGTTGCCGCCGACCCGCGATCGGGGCCCGCATTTGCCTGATGGTGGCAACTCGGCACGTCTCCCGCCGGAGCTTGCAGCGGCTTGCGGTTACAGTGTGCGCCCGAAGCCTGCATGGGTAGTGCCCACGCAAAGCACGCGAACGTCCCCGCAAACAGGACCAGCAGCAGCAACTTGGCGGTCAGACGATGCATTGTTTCCCAACGAAGGAGGAGGACCTTCACGTCTCCATCCACGGCCAGCCAACCCCGGGACGCAAAAGCTGATTCGTCCCCGTAAGCATAGGGCAGTTTAGGGCTCCGCACAACCCCCAGACGGGGCAGGTGGGGCAGGTCGCAGAGGGGTCTGAAAGACAGGAGCCTGGCTGTTCCGGGCTCATGGGAAGAGGTTTAGCGAGGAGCGCGCCAGGTTGAGCGGGGCCACATCCCGAGCGGGCGAAACGCCTGTCCTATCGGCCCGGTCAGCCCCCGACGATATCGCCTTTCAAGCCGGAAACGGCCGTCCATACCTCGGTCCTCTCCTTCTCGGGAACCTTGAACTGGTCGAGCGCGCCCACCAGATACTTCGCGCTGCTGTTCCAGTCCGCCTCCGAGATGTTGAGGCCAGTGTGAGCGGTCTTCGGGTCGCGTCCGGTGTACTTGCAAAGCCCGCCGGTGGCGGCGCACAGGAAGTCAACCACAGGCTGGCGGAGTTTGACCTTGGAATCGATGCTCAGGGGGGTGAAGAACCGTCCCAGTTGGGGATCGGTCGCCAGATGGGTGATGAAGTCGTCGGTGAGTGCGGCAATCGCGTGCTAACCGCCGAGACGCTGATACAGGCTGTTTCGCTGCTGAGTGGCGGCTTCGGGCGGCCGGGCGAAAGACGGCGTGACGGCGGCCAAGGCCATCCGGGTGAAATAAGCAACGGAATGAGTCTTTCCATTTTTTCTGGGCTCCGGAACCGATTGCGGGGTGAATCCCACCTCGGTTTTACATATGCTCCGGCGAGCGAGAACGGATTGGTGGTTGACGTCGCGGCTCCCGGATAGTTCCCCCGGGGAGCCCGGTGGGGCCAGACATGCCGGTTGAGGCGCCAACTTCCGGCGTGGTAGCATCCAGAGTTTCGGCAGGTGATGTTGGGCTGGCCTGTATCGTGTCTAATCTTGTCTCGGGCCGAGGTTCTCTCTACTTCCCAAGCCTGCAAAAGGAGCGAACCCGTGAAAGTCTTCGAAGGTGCAAATGTCCGTAACGTGGCCCTGGTGGGTCACGGGCATGCAGGGAAAACCTCTTTGGTATCGGCCGCGCTCTACACCGCGGGCGCCACGCAGCGCTTGGGCCGCGTGGATGATGGGACCGCGCCCACCGATTACGACGAGGAGGAAATTGCCCGAAAGATGTCGATCGGGACGGGCATTGCATTCGCCGAGTGGGGCAAAACCAAGATCAACCTGGTGGATACCCCCGGGTTCAACATGTTCGTGCACGAGGCCAAAACGGTGCTGCCCACGGTGGAGGCGGCGCTGGTGGTGGTCGACGGCGTGGCGGGCGTCGAGGTTGTCACGGAACGCGTCTGGAGCTATGCGGAAGAAATCAACCTGCCGCGCGTGATCGTGGTCAACCGCATGGACCGCGACCGCGCCGATGCTGAACGCGTCCTTGAATCGCTGAACAACGCGTTCGGTCGTGCTGTGGTTCCGCTCCAGTTCCCCATCGGCAAGGAGAAGAATTTCACCGGTGTCGTCGACCTGGTGAAGATGAAGGCTTATACCTACGAACTGGGTGGCAGTGGAAAAGGCAAGGAAAGCGAGATCCCTGCCGATCTGGCGGCGGCGGCGCAGGAGGCACACGAGAAGCTGGTGGAGCTGATTGCCGAAGGCGACGACAAGCTGATGGAAGAGTTCTTCGACAAAGGCACGATTCCGGAAGAACACCTGATTCCGGCGCTGCATGACGCCATCCGCGAGGACAAGATCTTTCCGGTCTTGTTTACCTCCGGCCTTGGAAACGTCGGCGTCGACAAACTGATGGACTTCCTGGTGGATTACACGCCGGCCGGGACCGAACACACGGCACTCCAGGGCGCCGCAGGCAGCAATGGGCAAGCGCCCGAACGCCACGTGGCCGACTCCGACGCACTTTCGCTGTACGTGTTCAAAACCGTGTCTGATCCCTTTGCCGGACGCATCTCGTACTTCAAGGTGTACAGCGGAGTGCTGAAGAACGAGGCTTCGGTGCAGAACTTCACCCGCAACTCGGCGGAGAAGCTGGCACACATCTCGGCGATGCAGGGCAAGAATTTCGTTGCCGTGAACGAGCTGCACGCGGGGGACATCGGCGCCGTGGCGAAACTGCGAGACACACTCACCGGAGACACTTTGGGCGATAAGTCGGCACCCATCCAGTATCCCAAGGTGAACCTGCCCGAGCCGGCCATCACCTTTGCCATCGAGCCCAAGAGTCGCGCCGACGAGGACAAGCTTGGCCCCGGAATCCACAAGCTGATGGAGGAGGACGCGATGCTGCGCTTCTTCCGTGATCCGCAAACCAAGGAATTCCTGATTGCGGGTACGGGACAGCAGCATATCGAGGTCATCGTCTCCAAGCTCAAGAGGCGCTACCACACCGAAGTAAACTTGAAGGCGCCGAAGGTTCCCTACCGCGAGACCATCCGCGGCAAGGCGGACGTGCAGGGGCGTCACAAGAAGCAGACCGGCGGCCACGGACAGTACGGCGATTGCAAGATCAAGATGGAACCCTTGCCGCGGGGCGGGGAATTCGAGTTCGTCAATGACATCTTCGGCGGGTCGATTCCCAGGAACTTTATTCCGGCCGTCGAGAAGGGCATTCGCGACGCGGCGGCGCGCGGATATCTGGCAGGCTTCCCGGTGGTGGACTTCCGAGTCATTCTTTACGACGGGTCCTACCATGACGTCGACTCCAACGACCTGTCGTTCCAGATGGCAGGGCGCATTGCCTTCAAAAAAGCCATGGAAATTGCGAAGCCGACCCTGCTCGAGCCGGTCATGGCTGCGGAAATCACGGCGCCCGACGAGTTTGCGGGCTCGATCATGGGGGACCTGAACAGCCGGCGCGGACGCATTCAGGGTATGGATAACAAGGGTGGAAACACGGTGGTGAAAGCCGAGGTGCCCATGTCGGAAATGCTGACCTACGGGGCCGACCTCACGTCCATGACGCAAGGGCGCGGCAGCTTCAGCATGGAGATGAATCACTACGACATCGTACCCGGGCAGCTGCAGGAGAAGATCATTGAGAAAGCCAGGTCGGAGCGCGGCGAGGTCAAAGAAGAGGAGGAGTAGAAGCTTAGGTTCTCAGTTCTCGGCGGAGGGTGGGCGGCGGAGGGTGGGCGGCGGATGGAGCGGCCCTTTCTTTATTTTGAAATTTTGAAGGGGCTTGAGACCAAGGCCTGCACCGGCCCATCGCCGATTCAGCTTGGCCTACTTGGACGCGGCCTCGACCTTGGCGTTGTGCTGAAGTTTCGGAAGCTCCGGTACCGAGACCAGCGTTTCCATTGCGCGGTCCATCTCAAAATAGGTTTTCTTCTTCGAACAACTCGAAACCCCCAGAACCTCTTCCTCCTCCGGCGACAACGGCTGGGCTTCGAGGGCAATTGTCCCCAGTCCATCGAATCCCAGAATGCGGAAGTCAAACGAGCACTCTCGACTGTAAGTCTTGGCCAGAGCATGGCCGAGGTCCGGCTGCTGGAAGGTGCCGTAGCGCGCGTCGTAGACGAGAACGCTGTGGGTCGCGCTCGGCTGATCGTATTGCCACTCGGCGAGTTCGGCGAGAAGACGGCGGTTGTCGGAGGACCAGTCGATCAGTCGCAGTGAGTTTCCGCTTTCGACGTCGGCCGGCTCTTGAAGAAAGCTGATCTTGAACTCGCCAGTTTCTGCGGCAACCAATAAGCGTGAGTTGTTTACGCAGAGCGGACCCGTGTAGCCTGCAGGCCGCTGCGCATGCAGCGCCGTGGCTTCCACTTCGGCGTAGGCTCGGTGTTTTCCATCAGGAGAAACCAGCGTGTCGCCGCGCACAGTGCGCGAGGTGAAGGGAGGTTTGTCGCCGCAGGTCACAAGCGCAGGGTCAGTTGACTTCGGGGTATTCTCAACGGCAGGCGCCCGGGGAGTGGTCTGGCTGGCGGCTGAAACGCTGGCAGCGGTTACAAACAGCAATGCCAAGCGGCGGGAAGGGAGTCTGAACACTCCAGGATTGTAGAACAGTGCATACCCTTTTTCCGCCAAGGAATATGCAGGGTCCACCAAACCAAGGCCGGAGACGGATGGAGTTCTTCAGGCTGCTCAAGGGATGTTTGTGCGCGCGCTGAACACGTTTTCGCTGCGCAACGCTGGAGTCCTCGATCAAGGACAGACATGAAAATCGTGGTCGATCACGCGACCGTGTGCGGCAGCTCTCTGGAAGGCCTGCAGAAGGCCTTCGCCCATGCTGGACTGGCGACGGACTATGGCGGGCTCCACGCGAATGGTGTCACGCACATGGCGCTCATCGGATTCGACGATGGCTCCTACCTGGAACTGATCGCACCCACGAAGCCGGTCGAGGGCGCCTGTGGAAATCTGGCAGGCTGGATTAAGCTCATGCAGGGGGACGCCGGAGCGTGCGCCTGGGCGGTCCACACCTCGAACATTCAGCAAGAGGTCGAGCGCCTGAAAGCGGCCAGCATTGAAGTCACGGCACCGGAGCCGGGCGGCCGGAAGAAGATCGATGGGACCACCCTCCGCTGGCAGACAGCCACGGCCGGGCCCGGCGCTGCGGGAGCCCTGCTGCCATTCATGATTCAAGACGAGACCCGACGGGGGTTGCGTGTACCGCCCTCTCGAACCATCCCGGAGATTGGGCTGACGGGCATCGGAATTGTCGTGCTCGGAGTCAAGGACTGGAAGGGCGCGGTCTCATGGTTCCGAAAAGCATATGGCTGGGGAGCCCCGGGAATCGAAGAGCATAAGGAGTTTGGCGCCCGGCTGGCCCACTTCCCCGGCACCCCCGTGATGCTCGCCACGCCCTCGGACGAAGGCTCCCGGCTGGCGGCGCGGCTCATCAGCTTCGGAGACTGCCCGCTGGCATTTCTGATGCGCACGCCCGATCTGAACCGCGCTTGCAAACGGTTCGGGCTCGTCCGCCCGGGCACGTGGTTCGGCCGCAAGACAGCTTGGTTCGATGAGACAAAACTTCTCGGAGTGAAGTTGGGCGTCATCCAATAGAGGCCTCCGGTGTCGGAAACCACACTCGAACGAGTGCTGCACAGCGAGCCGTTCCCGACCGCACTGCCCCCTAACCCGGCATTGCGTCGGCGCCCCTTTCGCTTTACTATCGCCGTAGTGTGGCCACTCTAAAGAACACTCCCAACCTGAAAGAACGGCTGGTGTCGGCAGCCCCGGTCGAGGATGATTCTTCGTTTGAACTCAAGCTGCGCCCGCAACGGCTCGCCGAGTTCATCGGGCAGGCCAAGGTCAAGGAGAACCTGGCGGTAGCCATCGAGGCGGCACGCTCGCGCGGCGAGGCCATGGACCATGTCCTGCTCTACGGGCCTCCCGGGCTGGGCAAGACCACGCTGGCCAACATCATCGCCAACGAACTGGGCGTGGCGTTTCAGCAGACCTCCGGACCCACGCTGCAGATCAAGGGTGACTTGACCGCGGTCCTCACCAATCTGCAGAACAAGCAGGTGCTCTTTATCGATGAGGTGCACCGTCTGCAGCCCGCGCTGGAGGAAATCCTCTATTCGGCGCTCGAAGACTACAAACTCGACATCATCATTGGCCAGGGGCCCTCTGCCCGCACCCACACCATGGACGTGAGGCCGTTCACTTTCGTCGGCGCAACCACCCGGGCTGGACTCCTGACAGCACCACTCCGCTCGCGTTTCGGCATCCTGGTGCGACTGGAGTTCTACACGCACCAGGATCTGCAGATCATCGTGGAACGCTCCGCGGAGATTCTGGGGGTGGCGATCGATGACCAGGGAGCCGCCGAGATTGCCGGCCGGTCCCGCGGCACTCCCCGCATCGCCAATCGCCTGCTGCGGCGGGTGCGTGACTACGCTCAAGTGCGTGGCGGCGGAAAGATTGACGAGGCAACCGCACAAGCGGCCCTGCAAATGCTCGAGGTCGACCAGCACGGCTTCGATGAGGTGGACCGCAAGCTCCTGCTAACCATCATCGAGAAGTACCAAGGTGGCCCGGTCGGCGTGAACACGCTGGCGGCCGCGCTCGCGGAAGAAGCCGATGCGATTGAGGAAATCCACGAGCCCTTTTTGATCCAGATTGGCTTCCTGAACCGCACGCCGCGGGGGCGTGTGGCCACCATGCTCGCCTACGAGCACTTTGGGATCACGCCGAACCGCCGGCAGAGTTCACTGTTCTAGTCGCTGTTGGCCGGCAGCTCGAAGGCCGAACACCCCGGATGAGCCCCCTCCGACACTTGGGAACCACCGACAGATGGTGTATCTTGCTCAGCTACCCTGTGGGGGGCAGGGTGCACCATGAACGAATCTTGATTTCGGGGCGAGTGCCTGGGTGTACGGCTCTTTCGTCAGACGACTATTGATCGCCGGCGTGCTGTCTCCGCTCGGTAGCTTGCTATGGGCCGGACCTGGGGGTGGCGCGTGGGCTTCCGCGCCGATGCTGGCGTCCGAACAGCATGCGCTGCCGCGTTCTCGAGCGCTCTCGGAACCTGCGCCCCTCCCGCCGGGCGATCCCCCGAGTCCGCAACCTCAAGTTCCCGATCAGAGTACCCTGGGACCGCCCGCCATCCTGATCCCCCGGCTTTCCCGCGGACCGTCCGTCGATGACTTCCTCAGCATGAAGCCGGAGGGCGATGTCGCCCGGCAAATGTCCAAGGTAAGCGGCTTTTCACAGCGCGATCCCCATGACGGGGCGCCCGTTTCCCAGCGCACCGAGGCCTACCTGGGGTACGACGCCAAGAACCTCTACGTCGTGTTCGTCTGCTTCGATGAACCCGGCAAGATGCGAGCGCATGAGGCCCGCCGCGAAGACGTGAGTGAAGACGACACCGTCGAAGTGATGGTGGACACCTTTCACGACCGACGCCGGGCGTACACGTTCCAGGTCAATCCCCTGGGCGTGCAATGGGACGCGATCTGGAGCGAGACGCCCCACGAAGAAGTCGGCGGTAACTTCGACACATCCTGGGACACACTGTGGTATTCGCAGGGCAGGGTGACTCCTGAAGGTTACGTGGCCTGGATGGCGATTCCGTTCAAGAGCCTGCGTTTTCCGGCTGCCAGAGACCAGTCCTGGGGAATCATCCTTTACCGTGGAATTATTCGCGAGAATGAAGATTCATTCTGGCCGCAGATCTCCCACCGGTTCGAGGGGCGGCTGGGGCAGGCAGCCACGCTGACCGGGCTGGAGGGGATTTCGCCTGGACGAAACCTGCAGTTCATCCCGTACGGACTCCTCAACTCCTTTCGCGATGTGGACAACCGTGATTTCAGCCATCCGCACTTCGAGCATCGGGCGATCGGCGGCACGTTCGGCCTGGATTCGAAAATCATCCTGAAAGACAGCCTGGTGCTCGATTTGACCGCAAACCCCGATTTCAGCCAGGTGGAATCCGAAGATCCCCAGGTCACCGTCAACCAGCGCTTCGCTGTCTATTTCCCCGAGAAGCGGCCTTTCTTCATCGAGAACGCCGACAACTTGCGCACCCCGATCGAACTGTTTTTTACGCGGCAGATTGTGGACCCGAGCTATGGTGCGCGGCTCACCGGAAAGTTAGGCCCCTATTCCATTGGAGTGCTTACCGCGGACGACCGCGCGCCCGGGCTCAGGGTGGCGCCCTCGGATCCGCTGGCTGGCTCGCGCCAATATTTCACGGTGGCACGCGTCAGCCGCGACCTGTTCAGGCAGTCGAGCGTGGGCGCAATCTACAGCGATGAGGAGTATCCGGCGGCGGCTGGGTTCAACCGCATCGGGGGCATCGACAGCCGCCTCAAGTTCACGCCCAGTTGGACGGCTACTCTACAGTCCGTGGTGAGCGCCACCCAGGTTCCGGGTGGCGCTTACCAGGCCGGGCCAGCTTCCTACGTCGACACTACCTACTCCGGCGTGCACACCAGCTATGAGGCAACCTACAAAGACTTCAGTCCCGGATTCACGACCTTGCCGGGATTCGTGAATCGGGTCGACATCCGCGACGTTTTCAACGAATTCGACTACCGCTTCCGGCCACAAGACGGGCCCCTGGTGTCCTGGGGTCCTTCGCTGCGCACCGACTGGGTGTGGGCGCATGACGGGACACGTCTCGATCGGCTGACCGATCCCAGTCTCAATTTTCGATTCAAAGGGCAGAGTTACCTGACTGTGTATCCCTACACCGATTTTCACGAGCAGCTTCGACCCGCTGACTTTCCTGCGCTCCCGGCGGTCCGCGACTACCACGAGCACGACAGTTCGATCCTGTGGGGGACTAGCTACCTGAGATGGTTGAGTTTTCAGGGCTTTTACCAGTGGGGAGACAGTGTGAACTTTGTTCCCCCCATCGCACCAACGCCGGCCGAGTGCCCCGGTCTGCCCCCCAGTCTTGCTCCGTCTTGCACCCCCTTCCTGGCTCGCTCGGACAATGCTAGCGCCGGTGTTTCCATGCGACCGCTCTCCGCGCTCAGAATCGACAACATCTACTTGTTTTCCCGGTTGCGCGACCGTGAAACCGGATCAGGCATCTTCAATAACCACATCATCCGGACCAAGTGGAACTGGCAATTCAACCGTGAGCTGTCCTTCCGCATGATCCTGCAATACACGGCGACGTTGGCCAATTCTTCTCTCACCTCGCTGCCAACCAGCAAGCAGCTCAACGGAGACTTTCTGGTCACGTATCTGGTCCATCCGGGAACCGCGATTTATGTCGGTTACAACAGCGATTTCCAGAACATCGATCCGCATTTGACGTCCGATCCCAATGCGGGCCTGCTGCGAAGCCGGGACCGGCTGATCAATGACGGGCGCTTGTTTTTCGTGAAGGTGTCGTATTTGTTCCGGTTCTAGCCGCGCGAACTCTCTCTCGCCAGATGCCAAGTGCTAACTGCCAACCGCTCGCTTCCCGGCTACAATGTCGCCAGGCATGATTGCTCATCTTCGGGGAAAGTTGCTGACCAAGCATCCGAACCAGGCCATTGTCGAAACCGCCGGCGTGGGATACGACGTGACCATCAGCATTCCGACGTTTTCGGATTTGCCCGGCGTCGGCAGCGAGGTCGCGCTCCACATCCACACCCATGTGCGTGAAGACCTGATCGCGCTCTACGGGTTCCTTCGTCCCGGCGAGAAGCAACTCTTTGAAAAACTGATCACCGTGAGCGGGATTGGCCCCAAGCTGGCGATCACAATCCTGAGCGGCATGCCGGCCGACGAGATGGTGGGCGCGATCCGCGGGAACGACATCGCGCAACTGACGCGCATCCCAGGCATCGGAAGGAAAACGGCGGAACGCATGGTGCTCGAGTTGCGCGACAAGTTGCCCCAACAGGCGGTCGGCCAGGAACCGGCCGCCTCGGTCTTGAGCGCAGTCGAGGAAGACGTGCTCTCGGCGTTGCTAAACCTGGGATATCAGCGCGCGGCGGCGGAGAAGACTCTGGCCAGCGCTGCGAAGGCGGGGAAGACCGGCTCGTTCGAGGTGCTGTTCCGGGAAGCGCTGGGAGGGTTGTCGAAGTAGCGGTTCAGAGCTGATGTCGTAAGCGCGCGTGATCTCGCTCAGTGTCCGACGAATCTTAGATACAAATCGCGATCCGACTTGCAGATTTCCGCCATTTCTTTGACCTTCTGCCAGGCCTCGCGTTGCGAATCGTCCCGGGCGCGATCCTGGACGCGCTCCCACTCCTCGAGAAACGCCTCCGCCTGCAGATGATTAAAGACCGTCTTTCCGAAGGGGTCGATACAGCGCAGCACCGGGAACTCACGCTCGTCGTGTGCCGGGATCACTCCGTGCAACATCACCCACTCGCTGCGTTCACCTAGATCGTCTTCGAGCTTGACCACCAGGGACATGCCTTCTCCGGCCGGCGGGACTCTTTCGAATGTATCAAGTTGCGAAGCAATTCTCCAGAGGAGCCGCCCTCGGCTGCGGTTGGCCGGAAAGCGCCGGTGGTGATAAAGCCCCTGCCCGATCGCGCAATGGTCTGCGGGCGGTCGCCGGAACTCCCACCGGCGCCTAGACTATGCTTGTCGAGAGTACGTCCGGAATTTCTGGTCGCTCCCTTGCTTGTGCAATGAGGCAATTTGCACCCGGGCCGCTTCTTCCTGAAGCCGCCGGTTTGATGGTGTTGCTGAAAGATCCGCCCACCGCCGAGACCTGAAACTGGTCGGTGGCAGTGGCTCCCGCTTTGACGGTGGCACGTCCACCTCAGGATGATCCGTGTCGGGCGCGCAGATTCTGTCCGCATTTTGAACACGTGTTTACGCCTCCGGGACCCAGCCTTCGTGAGTATCTTGTACGGGGCGATGCCACGAGCCGCCCCTAGCCTGCTCGTCCGGCCAGGGCAGAAGTGGGTGCGGCCTGCGGTTTTCACGACCTTGCGCACTGAGTTTCAGGGTTTCCAGACCCTGTCGGGCTGGACCGCCCGGGTCCTGACCTTACTTTCCGATGCAGAAGGTGCTGAAAATCAGGTTGAGGATGTCATCGGTGGTCGTGGCCCCGGTCATCTCATCGAGCGGACGAAGCGCATGGTAGAGGTCAAGGAGAAGCATCTCGTGGGGAATCTTGTTCGCGACCGCGCTGTTGGCCGCGACCAGGGCAGTCAGGGAATCGCGGACCAGGCTCTGATGACGCACATTGGTCAGGAATCCAGTCTCAGCCTGCACCCCCATCTCACCGCCAAGGTGCCGCAGGATTTCGGCGCGAAGCTCCGGGATGCCCTCGCCGGTGAGCGCCGATGTTCGGACTCGACGCAACTGAGAACTGAGAACCGAGAACTGAGAACTGACGGCGTCCCCCTTGTTCTCTACAACGATCGCCGGGCGTTCGGCGACTTGCCCCACAAGTTCCGCATCCTCGGCAGCGACCGGCCGCGATGCGTCCAGCACGACTAGAACCAGATCGGCCTGGGCGAGAGCTTCCATCGACTTGCGAATCCCAATGCTTTCCGCTTCGTCGAGCGCGCGACGAATGCCGGCTGTGTCCACGAGCTGCACAGGTATTCCACCGAGGGCGACGGTCTCGCTGACGAGATCGCGTGTGGTGCCCGGTGTGGAGGTGACGATCGCTCGCTCCCGCTCGACCAGCCGGTTGAACAGGCTCGACTTGCCGACGTTCGGACGGCCGACAATCGCAAGCGTCAGACCTTCATGCACGATCTTTCCGTACGCAAAACTGGCGGCGAGTTCGGCGAGCGGCGCGCGCACCGCCGAGAGCTGTTCGAGAATGGTCGCATCCGCTGCGATCGAAACGTCGTCTTCCGCAAAGTCGATGCCGGCTTCGAGCAAAGCGATCAGTTCGACCAGCTTCTGCTTGATGGGTTTCAGGCGTTTTGAAAGCGCGCCCTCCAGTTGTTGCGCTGCCACCTTCGCTTGAAACAGAGTCTGCGATTCGATCAGGTCGCGGACCGCTTCGGCCTGCGTAAGGTCCATCCGGCCGTTGAGGAAGGCGCGCATGGTGAATTCTCCGGGCTCGGCGAGTCGCGCGCCACGAGCGAGAGCCAGTTCCACGATATGTCGCAATACGATCGGTGAGCCGTGTGCGGAGATTTCGACGACGTCATCGGCGGTGTAGGAATGCGGCTTCCGGAAATAGGTGACGATGACTTCGTCGATGCGGGTGCCGGCGTCTGAGATCGGAGCCGAGCTCCCGCTCGGCCTGGACGGCCGGGGACGGCCATCCCCGCGTGGTTCCTGGTCCGGTTCGATCAATTCACCAAAGATCGCGCGCCCGGGCTGGAGCTCGTGCTTCAGCCGAAGCATCCCGCTGGCGATCGATCGCGCATCCGGTCCCGCCAGGCGGACGACCCCGATGCCGCCCCGGCCGGGCGGGGTCGCGATGGCGACGATCGTGTCGTCCAGGTTCACGGGGAGATTGTAACGAGTCGAGTAAGGAGTCTGAGAGTAGAGAATCGCTACGGAACGGATCGGTACCCCGGCTTCCCCGCCGGTTTGTAGTCCTTCGTATAAACGACAACGTAGCGCCGCAAGCCTTCGCCCTCGCTCTCGGTGCGCAGGTCTGCCTGGTCGCGCAGCGCGAGATGTACGATACGGCGCTCGCGCGAGGACATGGGGGCAAACTTGTAGGGCGCGCCCGTCTTCCGGACCTTCTCGGCGGCGACGCCTGCCGCCATACGCAGCTCTTCCAGGCGCATGGCCCGGTGATTCATGCAGTCGAAGGAGATTTTTTCGTGCTCGTTGCCGGGCAGGCGGAGCATTTCGAGAGCGATCAGTTCGATCGAGCGCAGCAACTCGGCGCCCCGCTCAAGCATCAGGGGAGAATCGGGGCCGGCAAATTCCACCAGGATTTCCGGCCTCTCCCAGTCACGCTCCTCGCCGAGCGGCGGGTCCACCGTGATTCGGTATTTCAGGCGCAGGCCGGCGTTGACCACAACCCCCCGCAGAAGTTCGTTGATCTTATTGGCGGCAGCGATTTTGTCGGGCATGGGCATGGCGTTGGCTCTCAGTCATTCGTCGTCAGCTCTCGGCTAACGCGTCCACGAATCCTCGAAGAACGGTTGTCCCCAAAATTCCCGAAGCCCTTTACGGTATGGGACAACTGCTTCCTGGCCGCACGCTGACAGCGGACGGCTGAAAGCTACTTATCTTTCTTGCGCGCGCGTTTCTCCAGCATTTCCCTCATTTCGCGGCCGAGCGGGGTGCGGTTCATTATGGTTTGCTGCACGATACCGATCAGGTTGCCGATCGACCAGTACAGGCAAAGCCCCGCCGCCAGGTTCCAGCTGATGAAGCCCAGCATCACCGGCATGAAGAGGTTCATCATCTTCTGCTGCGCCGGGTCCATGCCCGCCTGCGGCGTCATGCGTTGCATGAACAGCATGGTGATGATAACGGCGATCGGCAGGATGTGCCACGGGTCCGGGGACGACAGATCGCGCACCCACAGCCAGTGCGCGTGGCGCAAGTCCAGCGCGACACCCAGCATGCGGTAGTAGGCAAACAGGAACGGCATCTGGATCACCAACGGCAGGCAGCCACCCGCGGGATTGACGCCTTCCTTCTTGTAAAGCGCGGCGATCTCTTCGTTCATCGGCTGCTTGCGCGGATCGCGCATGGCGTACTTCTTGTATTTTTCCTGGATCACCTTGATCTGCGGCGCCACGCGCTGCATCTTCAGCATCGACTTCATCTGCGAGATGCGCAGCGGCAGCAGGGCCAGGTTGATGATCACGGTCTGGATCAGAATCGCCCAGCCCCAGTTGGGCACGATGTGGTTGTAGGTCCACTTCAGCCACAGGAACAGCGGCCGCGCAATCACACCCAGCCAGCCAAAATCCACCAGCTTGCGCAAATCCGGTTCGACCCCAGCCGCCACCCCCGCGACCGGCACCGTCTCAAGCACATCAAGAGCCTTAGGGCCAACGTACAGGCGCTCGACCGTCGGCCCATCCAGGCGTCCGACGGCCGCGCCGAGAATCTCGTTGGGATGCTTGGCATCCTGCGGGTTGTCCAGGGTGTTGTGCAACGTGACCAGCGCTGCGCTGCGCGGGTCTTCGGGCAGAAACACAGCGGCAAAGTACTGGTCGGTGACGCCCGCCCAGTTAAAGGGGCCATGCACCGTGTTCCCGCCGATCACCTTCTTCAGCGCAATGCGCTCCACGTCGCCGTCGTTCTGGTACTCGATGCGGCTGGCAGCGTAGGAAGCGGGGTTGGTCTCGTCTCCGAAACCTGCAGGCCACATGGGAAAAGCAGAGACTACGGCGCCCTGGCGGAACACCGACGTCTCCACCTTCACGACGTAGGTGTGGTCGAAGTGGAACGTCTTGTGGACGGAGACCTCCGCGTCCACAAACTCGAAAGTGATGTCCGCCGGCGCGGTCAGCGCACCAGTGGCCGAGGCCACATAAAGCGCGGAGTTCAGCTTGCTGCGCAGTGCCTCGTCGTAAGACCATAGGGAGAGTGGATACCCGTATTTCTCTGCTGCAGCCTGGCTGACCAGTTCGAGCGGCTTCCCCTTGTCGTCGTCAAATTTCTTCAGCACCCAGGACTTCACCTGGCCGCCACGATTGGTGAACCGAATCTTGTAGAGATCGTTTTCGACGATCGTTTCCGACTCCGCCTGCGCCTCCGCCTGCTTCGCGCCCGCCGACGGCGGGACCGCTACGCTGGTTGGGAAGAGGGTGGCCGGAGCGGTCGGGCCCGCGGGCGCATTTTGCGTTTGCTTGGGAGTCTCGGGAGGCTTGGGCCCGTACCTCTTCAGAAGCGGCTGGGAGGCCAGAATGATGAGGAATGTGATTGCGAAGACGAGAAGAAGCCGTCGCTCCGTGCCTGGCTCTTGCTGTGGATTTTGAAAGTCTGCCAATGGCTTACCGTAAGAGCGTCTTCATTGCATTCCGTTCGCGATTCCGAACAGGGGTTTGCCTGTTCAGCGCGACCATCTCGTGAGCGTGACCGTTCTCGCCAACCACCGGGTCGTAGCCGCCCTTCGCAAACGGGTGGCAACGCAGGATGCGCGCCAGTGCCATCCAGCCTCCTCGGAAAGCCCCGTAACGCTCCACCACCTCCATGGCATACTCGGAGCAGGTGGGCAGGTAACGGCAGCTGGGCGGAAACAGTGGAGAAATCCCCCACTTGTATCCCCGCAACAAAAGAAGCGCGGTCTTCCTGGCCATCGGCATCACTCGACCCCACACCATCCTGTACCACCTGAGCACGCCGGATGTTTCACTCCCGGTTCCGCGGCCGCTCGGCCAGCTTCTGCGCGATCAGTTCGAAGGCGCGGCTGACCTCGCCCAGCAAATCGGAGAACGCAACGGTTCGCAGCGACTTCTTCGGGTTGATGACCACGTCCGCGGCCAGCCCGGCCACCGGGCGACAAAGACGAACCGACTCCCGCAGACGCCGCTTCATCCGATTGCGATCAACCGCCCCTCCAAGGACGCGGCCGACGGTAAAGCCAACCCTCAGTCCCTCTCCCGCCGCTCGCCGCAGATAAAACACGGTCATGTGGGTGGAAAAATGCCGGCGTCCCTGCTTGTAGACCCGCTCAAAATCCGCGTGCCGCAAAAGCCGCCCGCTGCGCGGATTTTTTCTCCCTGAATTCGGGGACGGGGAACTCCCGCCCTGCGGAGCCTGCGCGCTCACTGCTCACTCACAATCCGTCGGAGGATACCTAACTCGCTCAGGATGACTACCCTTTGGACACCGGTCACAACCCGGGAGGCAAAATGGAAGTTTATTCGCGGAATCCCGGTTTCACCGACACCCGCTTGCGACCCTTGGCGCGCCGGCGTGACAACACTGCGGCTCCGCTCTTGGTCTTCATGCGCGTGCGGAATCCGTGCTTCTTCGAGCGCTTACGCCGGTTGGGTTGGAAAGTGCGCTTAGGCATGAAAAATAGCTGCTCCTGATTCCGTCAATGGCCTTGAGGCAAACGATGAGTATAAATGACGCGGGCTGGAGGGGCAAACCAGCGAGCACCAGCGAGAGCCAACGTCAGGGCAGGTCGTAGACGCCCAGCCTGCCACATCGCACAACGGCCCGTCGGTTCCCGCTGGCTGACAGCGCAGGAGAGACCCACCCGAAGAACCTCGGCGGAGACAGAACCCGCGATGCCCTATTCCACCTGTCCAGGCTCGTCCATAAAACCGTACTGCCTGCGATCGACGACCAAACGTTTGCGCTGGCCTTCGTATCAGCGCACCCGGCGGGGATGGACCGTTAGAGTCCAGAACCGCCCCTGCGACAACGGCCCCGTTGGCTCCCCGCGGGTGCCTGCGCCTCAAAGCCCACGATTGACGCGATCGCATTCCTGAACCGAACGCCTGCGATGGTGGACGCATCATGGCGTCCGCCGCTGGTCGGGAAGGGATCGGTTTGATCGGAACCGACATGCGATCGGAACCGAAGATGGAGTTGAGAGACGCCGTCCGTTGAACACGCCCGGTGACGCAGCGACTGCGAGCTGCACCCTGAAGAGCCAACTGGGCAGCGCTCTGTCTACATCCTTGTGCTTCCTTTCGCCGGATTGCGCGCCGGACGGGCAGTTTGCGCGAGTCGCGCTCGGGCAACGATTTTTGCACCACTCGCGTTGCAGTTATATCTCCGCTACTTGACAAAAGATTTTCTTCGCGTGCTGAATCTGTGTGGTGGCGAAAATCTTTCGCGAAGTTTTCCACACGACGAAAAATTATGTGCTAGTATGCCGCCTGTTCACTTACTGAAACTTTCTTTCGTCCAGGCAACCGCTCCCCATCAAACGGGGCGTTCTGCACCAAATAGAATTTCTTCAGACCGAATTTAGCAGTGGGCTCGTACCAGCCGCCGGGCCCGAGATGAGCGTTTATGTCTGTTCCAAGCACAAGTCTCCCTCTTAATCCCTGGATTCGGATCCTCGACGCGCTCGAGAAGAAGATCAATCGGCATTCCTACGACACCTGGCTGAAACCCACGCGCTTCAGTCACGCAACCGGAGGCATCCTGTTTGTGCGCGTGCCCACGGTCGAGTTCCGCCACGTGGGCGACAAATATGCCGACCTGATTCAGGAAGCGATCGACAATCTTGGGCTCGAATACCAGGACGTGAAGTTCGTAACGTCCGACGACGATCCGGCGGCGACGCCCGTCCGTCATGACGGCGGCCTGGGCGGCCTCTCCGTCGTGACCGGCTTCGCCGCGGGACCCGTCTCCCAAGCCCGCTTCGACTGGGATGGCGCAGCGCAGCTGAATCAGCGCTACACCTTCGACGCCTTCGTGATCGGGAGCGGCAACCAGTTCGCACACGCCGCCTGCCAGGCGGTCGCCGAACGGCCGTCGAAAGCCTACAACCCGCTGTTCCTGTATGGCGGCGTCGGCATGGGCAAGACCCACCTGATGCAGGCCATCGGGCACGAGATCAAGAAGCGCCTCCCGCAAGCGGCCATCTGCTATGTCTCCAGCGAGAAGTTCACCAACGAGATGATCAACTCGCTGCGCTACGACAAGATGATCAGCTTCCGCGACAAGTTCCGCAATGTCGATGTGCTGCTGGTCGATGACATCCAGTTCCTGGCCCAGAAAGAACGGACCCAGGAAGAATTCTTCCACACCTTCAACGCGCTGCACGAATCGATGAAGCAGATCGTGATCGCCAGCGACCGGCCGCCGAAAGAGCTGGCCGAGGTGGAAGACCGCCTGCGCAGTCGTTTCGAGTGGGGCCTGATCGCCGACATCCAGCCCCCCGACCTTGAGACCAAGGTCGCCATTTTGCAGAAGAAAGCGGAGCAGGAAAAAGTCACCCTGCCGACCGACGTGGCCCTCTACGTCGCATCGAACATCCGGTCGAACGTGCGCGAACTCGAAGGCGCACTGATTCGCCTGGTTGCGCACTCCTCCCTGATCGGCGCTGAAATTACCCTCCCCTACGCCCAGCAGGTTCTCAAGAACTTTATCGATTCGCAGGCTCGCAAGGTCACGATCGAATCCATCCAGAAAGCCACGGCCGAGCAGTTTGGCCTGCGTCTGGTTGAAATCAAGGCGAAAAACAACTCGCGTGCGATCGTATACCCGCGGCAGATCGCCATGTATTTGTCCAAGCATCTGACGGAGGCGTCCCTGCCGGAGATCGGTCGTCAGTTCGGCGGAAAGCATCACACCACCGTGCTGCACTCCGTTGAGAAGATCGACGAGGCCCGCAAGAACGATAAAGATTTAAACAGGCTCCTCAATAAACTGACCGAGCAATTGGGCGGTTGATTCGGGCCCCTGCGCAGTTTTCCACGCAATGGGCGCTTCTTCCTTCGAATGCTCTGTGCAGAAGTTGTGGAAGCTGTGCAAGAACCGGCGTGACCACGGGAACCTGGCCAAAAATTGGTACGGCGTCCACCCATTCCGATACCTATTTTGGACATGAAAGGTGAGTCGGTAAGAGTGTGCTGAATCGGGAGTTGGCCTGGTTTTCCACTTTTCCGAACCACCTACGGTTACTGCTGGTTTTATAGGTTTTTAATTTGGTATAAACGAAGTACATAAAAGTAGCGCCGCCCTACGGGAGACTGTTATGCCGGTTGAAGTGGCCACTGCGACTGGAACCACGCTGGAGATCACCGTCAGCAAGTTCGAACTTTTGCGCGAACTCACGGCGACCCAGGGGGTGGTGGAACGTAAAACCACGATCCCAATCCTCTCGAACTATCTGTTTGAAGCATCCGCCGACAAACTCTCCCTGACCGCTACTGATCTCGACCTCAGTCTGCGCACTTCCTGCAATGCGAAAGTGAAAAGGGAAGGCTCCTGCACCATCCCCGCACGCAAGCTGTATGACTACGTGAAGCTGTTGCCCGATGCCGAGATCACCATCAAACTGCTCGAAAACCACTGGGTAAGCATCCGCTGCGGCCGGTCGAACACGAAGATGGTCGGTATGGCCAAATCGAATTTTCCCAGCCTGCCCGTGTTCCCGACTGCGGGGGTGGTGAAGATCCCGGCCCAGGTTCTACGGGCCATGATCGCCAAGACGGGTTTCGCGATTGCCAGCGAAGAGTCGCGCTACACACTCAACGGCGCCCTCATGGTGCTGAAGCCAGAGTCGATCACCATGGTCGCGACCGACGGACATCGCCTGGCCCACATCGAGCGCGGCGGAGAGAAATTCGAAGGCATCTCCGGCGAACTGAAGACGCTGATCCCAAAGAAAGCCATGGACGAGCTGAAGTCGCTGGTCGATTCGACCGATGTCGAGACCATCGAATTCGCCAAAGACGAGTCGACGCTGTTCTTCCGCATCGGTCCCCGGCTCCTCACCTCGCGCCAGCTCACCGGGCAATTCCCGAACTTCGAGGCAGTCCTGCCCAAGGACAATAACAAGCTCGTAAGCCTGAACGGCGACGACTTCAGCGCCGCCATCCAGCGCGTGGCCCAGTTCTCCGACGAACGCTCCCGCGCGGTCCGCCTGCGCCTGGAGAAGGGCGAACTGAAGCTGTCGGCTTCCTCGACCGAGACCGGCGAGTCGGAAGACTCCATGGAGACACCCTTCAACGGCGACGGTCTGACCATTGGCTTCAACGCGGTGTACCTACTGGACTTCCTGAAGGCGGTGGGCTCGGGTGACGTCAGCCTCGAACTTAAGGATTCCCAGTCTGCCGGGCAACTGCGGCCGCTGGGCAGCGAAGACTACAGGTACCGCTACATCGTGATGCCCATGCGAATCTGAGCAGTAGCGCTGCCATCCCGGCGGCTGGCGCACGAGCGTCTCGCCCGTAAACGGATGCCAGCCGCCAAGTTCCCCGCCGCTCACACCCTCCGCTCCTACTCTTGACCTGTCCCTTCCCCCGGAAGTACAGTGTCGGCCACTCAGATTCGAAAGGGGCGAGCTATGCTGGAGGGTTTCAAGAAGTTCATCCTTCGCGGAAACGTAGTGGACATGGCGGTCGGCGTGGTCATCGGCGCCGCTTTCGCATCGGTGGTAGGGGCGTTTACGAAAGACCTGCTGACGCCCTTGATCAGCGCCCTTGTGGGCACGCCGGGAGATTTCGCTACCCTCAGTTTCAACCTTCGCAAAAGCGTATTCAACGTCGGAGACTTCATCAACCAGGCCATTTCGTTCCTGCTCGTGGCAGCCGCGGTCTACTTCTTTGTGATCACACCGATCAACGTCCTGCTGGCGCGCCTTAACAAGGGAAAGGGAGGGGAAGCGGCGCCGTCCACCAAGAAGTGCCCGGAGTGCTACAGCGACATCCCGATCCCAGCCAAACGTTGTGCGCACTGCGCTCAGCTGGTTCCCTACGATCGGGCGGCCTGACCGGTGGCTCGCCCGTAGCGTCGATGGCAGCTGGAATCGGCCAGCCCTCCGCGTCCTGTAACATGGGGCGAGATGGGTTCTCGCCCCGTTTCCGTTCTTGCCGTGCTCGTCACCTCGCTGACGGCCTGCCTGCTGTCGGCACGGCAGGTCCCAGCCGGAGGCTCCTCCTCGAAAACCAAGCAGAAACCCGAGCAGCACGGGAAGGCATCAGCGCCCGCCGCCTCGGCTGAAGGCGCCTATCACAATGCCGTCTTCGGCTTCACGTACAGGGTTCCCTACGGATGGGTCGAGCGCACAAGGGAAATGCAGGAAGAAGAGGACAACGATCCCTCGAAGGCGCAGCTTTTGCTGGCCGTCTTTGAGCGTCCCCCCGAGGTCACCGGCGACTCGGTGAATTCGGCCGTCATCATCGCATCGGAGAGCGTCGCATCCTACCCCGGACTGAAAACAGCCGCGGACTACATGGGCCCGCTGAGCGAGCTCACCACCAGCAAAGGGTTCAAGGTGGTTCACGAGCCCTACGAATTTCCGCCAGGCACGAAGCGGTTCGTGCGCAGTGATTTCGTCAAAGGTCTCGGCAAGCTCGCCATGCACCAGTCGTCCCTGGCGTTGCTGGAAAACCGATCCATCGTGTCGTTCACTTTCATCGGGGGCAGCGCAGACGAAGTGGACGAACTGGTAGAGAAACTCAGCCTCGGTGCAAGCGCCCGGCCCCGGTGATGGCTGGCCTAGGGCGAGACGAGCTGCTCTGGCGAGTCGAGCGCCCCGAGAAAGCTCCAGACCGCGCCAAGCGGACCGAAACGAGGCCCTCCACGCCCCAGCTAACCCCATCCAAAACCACGGGTTACCTCGCCGGTTCCGGAGTCGAAAAAACACCCCTTTTGTGATAGAATTTTGTTGAGCTTGGGAACGCCCTAAGTCCAATAAATATCAATAATTTGAAGTCGTTTGGGGGTGCTCGAAAGGCATCACCAGCCAGGACCGGAAACCAGGCTTTTTTCACGGAGCGGAATGGCCACGAAAGACACGCTGAAACCAATCGCCATCGAAGAAACCAAAACAAAAAACGAGAAGTTGGCGCCGGTCAACGGAGGCAACGGCGACTACACTGCCGACTCCATCAAGGTGCTCGGCGGGATGGAAGCCGTACGCAAGCGCCCGGCCATGTACATCGGCTCGACCGGCGAACTGGGACTGCACCACCTGGTCTATGAAGTCGTCGACAACTCCGTCGACGAAGCCCTTGCCGAATTCGCCGACAAGATCGAAGTCACCATCCACATCGACAACTCCATCACGGTGGTCGACAACGGCCGCGGCATTCCCGTCGACAACATGGACATCGACGGCGAGAAGATTCCTGCTGCGCAAGTGGTGATGACGAAGCTGCATGCGGGCGGAAAGTTCGACACATCCTCGTACAAGGTATCCGGTGGTCTGCACGGCGTGGGCGTCTCTTGCGTGAACGCCCTGAGCGAAGATCTCGAGCTCGAAATCTGGCGCGATGGTTTCACCTGGGAGCAGACCTACTCCAAGGGCGAGCCCACCAGCAAGCTGAAGAAGGCGGGCGCGACCAAAAAGCGCGGGACCAAGGTGCACTTCCTCCCCGATAAGAGCATCTTCACCGCGACTGAATACAACTACGACACGCTGGCTCAGCGCCTGCGCGAGCTGGCCTTCCTCAACAAGGGCCTGCTCATCACCCTCACCGACGAGCGCACCACCGACGCCAAGACCGGTGAGCCCAAGCACACGGAATTCAAGTACAACGGCGGCATCGCCGAGTTCATCAAGCACCTGAACCGCGGCAAGCAGGTTCTGCACGACAAACCGATCTACATGGAAGCCGAAAAAGACGGCGTCGTGATGGAGATTGGCCTGCAATACAACGACGCCTACTCGGAGAGCGTCTTCAGCTTTGCCAACAACATCAACACGGTCGACGGCGGCAGCCACCTATCCGGCTTCCGCACTTCGCTGACCCGCACCATCAACTACGCCGGTCAGCAGATGGGCCTGTTCAAGGACGTCAAGGAAAACCTGACCGGCGATGACGTCCGCGAAGGCCTGGTCGCGGTGGTCAGCGTGAAGCTCCCGCAGCCGCAGTTTGAAGGTCAGACCAAGGGCAAGCTCAACTCCGACATCGCCGGCATCGTGCAGGCGTTCGTCAACGAGAAGCTGGGTGCCTTCTTCGAGCAGAACACGACCGTCGCCCGCAAGATCATCAACAAGGCCATCGACGCTGCCCGCGCCCGCGAAGCCGCCCGCAAAGCCCGCGATCTGACGCGCCGCAAGGGCGCACTCGATGGCGGCGGCCTGCCCGGCAAGCTGGCGGATTGCTCCGAGCGCCAGCCCGAACGCTGCGAGTTGTTTCTGGTCGAGGGCGAATCCGCAGGTGGCACCGCTAAGCAGGGACGCGACCGCCGCTTCCAGGCCATCCTTCCGCTGAAGGGAAAAATTCTTAATGTCGAGAAAGCCCGCTACGACAAGATGCTGGCGCACGAAGAAATTCGCGCGATGATCACCGCGCTCGGTACCGGCATCGGCAAGGACGACTTCGATTCCGCGAAGCTACGCTACGGCAAGATCATCCTGATGACCGACGCCGACGTGGACGGCAGCCACATCCGCACCCTTCTGCTCACGTTCTTTTTCCGCCACATGCAGGACCTGATCAAGCGCGGCAACGTATTCATCGCCCAACCCCCTCTCTACGGCGTCAAGAAGGGCAAGACCCACCAGTACATTAAGGACGACCGTGAGTTCGTGAAAGTTATGGTGAAACGGGCGGCCGACGGCCTGGTGGTTCGTTATGGCGAAGGCGCGGCCAAGCTCGACGGCGCGAATCTGGCGCGCTTCATGACGGTGCTGAAGGAATATCTGGACCTGTTCGACAAGGTCGACAAACGCCTGCGCAACGACTCGGTCACCGAACTCCTGCCCCAGCTCGACCTGGCAAAGCGCGCCGACTTCGAAGGCGACAAGGACCATCAGCCGAAGAAAGTCGAGAAGCTCGAGAAAGAACTCAAGAAGCTCGAGAAAGACCAAGGCTTCAAGAGCGTCGAGGCGCGCTTCGACGAGGAGCATAACTTGTGGGGAGTGCACTTCGTGAATTCACAGGGCGCGGAGCACGTCATCAACTGGGAGCTGGTCTCCACGCCTGAGTGCCGTCAGCTGCTCTCCAAGTACAAGCAGATCGAGGAGTACATGGAGCCGCCGTTTGTCGTCGAGACCGTCGCGAAAGCCGCCGCTGCGAGCGATGAAAGCGAAGAGGAACCGGGCGAGGCCGAGGTCGGCGAAGGCGAGAAGGCGCAGAAGAAGGCGCCCAAGGCGGCCTCGAAGCGCAAGACCGAAGTCGAGGTGGTCGAGAAGACGAACGCCCGCGACCTCTTCGAGTACGTGCTCGCGGAAGGCAAGAAAGACTACACGGTACAGCGCTACAAAGGACTGGGCGAAATGACGGCCGAGCAGCTCTGGGAGACGACGATGGATCCCGAGCGCCGCACGCTGTTGTCAGTACGACTCGAAGACATCGCCGAAACCGAGACCATCTTCACCACGCTGATGGGCGAAGACGTCGAGGCGCGCCGCAAATTCATCGAAGAGAACGCCCTGGATGTAAAGAACCTGGACATTTAGAGCGCGCCTGGCCTCGGCCGTCCTGGGCCATCAATCCGGTACTGTGGGGCGTCCTCAGCGCCACCCGTTTCTTCGCCATGCCCCGCGTCGCGCTCGCCACTTCGGCAAAGTATCCCTCCCTGACGGAGGACGACCGCCTGCTTCTGAAACCACTGGGGGACCGCGGCCTCCAGGCCGAACCCGCCATCTGGGACGATCCCACCTATCCCTGGTCGTCCTCCGATGCAGTGGTCATCCGCTCCTGCTGGGACTATCACTTCAAGCCGGAAGAATTCCTGCGCTGGATCGCCTCTCTCGAGGCCGCCGGAGTGCCCGTATTCAATTCCGGGGCGCTCATCCGCTGGAACACAAACAAGTCCTACCTGCGGGCGTTGCAGGCCCAAGGCACTGCCATCGTGCCGACGCTGTGGTCGGAACCGGGTACGCCCGTGGACTTGCGAGAGCAACTGCACGAACTGGGCTGGAAGAAAGCGGTGATCAAACCGCGAATCTCAGCGACGGCGCATCGAACGAAACTGATTGCGGCGGAAGATGCCGACACGGCCCAGAATCTGTTCGACGAACTCCGCGACGGTGTCGGAGTGATGGCCCAGGCATTCATGGACAGCATCGTCACCGAAGGCGAGTGGTCCCTGATCTTTTTCGGAGGCGAATTCAGCCATGCGGTTCTGAAGACCCCCAGAACAGGCGATTTCCGGGTGCAGAATGATTTCGGCGGTACGGCTCGCCTTGCGGGCCCTCCGCGCTGCGTGCTGGAGAGCGCGACCCGCACCGTGCATTCGGTTGATTCCAGCGTCTACGCGCGCGTCGACGGAGTGTTAGAAGAAGGCCAGTTTCTGCTCATGGAACTCGAGCTGATCGAACCCGCACTCTTCCTCGAATCCTACCCTGCCGCGCCCCCGCAGTTCGCGGACGCGATAGCACGGGCACTTTCTGCTCGGGGATAACCCCGCGCGAATCACAGCTACCGCATCCGGCGAGTTGACCACCGCGCACCGGGTCCGTCCAATCCTCCATGCCTAGGTTGCTGTGCGTCCTCACGCTGTTGCTGATACCGCAGGCGACACCATCGCCGGGGAAGCTTGCCTTTGACGACCTGCCGCCCGCTCTTCGCGTGCAGGCCTCGGAAGTTCAGGCTGCATGGGACCAGTATCCGCAGAATGCCTGCGTGCTTTACCAGGTCGCTGCGCTGTACGCGCAGGCCGGACACAGGCAGGAAGCGTACGCTGCGCTCAAAGCCATGGCCAGCCAGCATGCCGGTCTCGACCCACGCGTGAGAGACGGCTTCGAGAGTCTCGCGAGCGATCCTGAGTTCCTCGCCCTGAAGCAGGAGATTCGCCGTGAAAACCCACCCGTCCGCAACGCCCGGCCTGCCTTCTCAGTCGCGGAAGGAGATCTCATTCCCGAAGGCATAGCCTGGAGTGCAAAGCAGAAGCTCTTCTACCTGGGCAGCGTGAAACGCAAGATTGTTGCGGTGGATGCAAACGGAAACGCGCGCGACTTCGTTCCACCAGCCGAGGCCGGCCTTGGAGTCGTGCTGGGCTTGCGCGTAGATGACGAACGAGGCGAGCTGTGGGCGGTCTCCGAGCAATTCACACCGCAATCGGGCCTGGTGCGTGGCATCTTCCGCTACCGCTTGCGCGACGGCAAGCGGCTCGCGAAGTATCCCGCGCCGGCCCAGGGCGCCGATCTCGTGAATGACCTCGTGGTGGCGCCGGACGGAAGTGTTTACGCCACCGCGAGCAAAGCCGGTTCTCTGCTGCGCATTCAGCCAGCCGGTCGGGCGATCGAGGTCTTTCTCCCGTCACATTCTTTGCCTGACCCCAACGGAATCACCGTGTCTCCCGATGGCCGCTTCCTGTTTGTCGCAGGCTGGTACGGCCTCAGCCGCGTCGACCTGAAATCCAAAGCCATCGTGCCGCTGAAGAGTTCTCCGGAGATTGCTGCGGGCTGCATCGATGGCCTCTACCAGTATCGCCGTGATCTGGTCGGCATCCAGAACTGCGTGCACGATACCGGTCGTGTTCTGCGCCTGCGTTTGAATGAACCCCGGGACACCATCGTCTCAGCCCAAGTGCTGGAGTCCTACAACGGGTCGTTTGAGGGCATCACGACGGGCGCGATTAGAGGAAATCAGCTTTACTTCGTAGCCAACACCCAGTTTCGCAAGATGGGCGCGGATGGCTCAATCCCTCGAGGAGTCTGGTTCAATCCACTCCACCTGTTGCAGCTGCGACTGCACAGCCACTCCCCTCGGCAATAACCCGAAAAGCAGATCGTCCGCGAGAGCTGAACAAAGGCCTCGAAGTCGTGGCGGGCAACCCGTTCTCCGGGACGGGAGACAGCCTATGTCAGGGATGGCAGCTTACTGGAAATCAGGGAATCGCGATTGGATAAGATTCGCGACGACTGGCGGGGTCATCTTACTGGCAGCCGCAGCCGCCGTTCCGAAATTGTTGCGAAGTCAGACGGCAGCCCACGCGGCCAGGTCGCAACCACTCGCTCCGCTTGGAGAACTGCCTCAGTACTCCCGATTCGCCAACCGCCGCAATGACTGCCCGTGGGGGCTGACCTCAAGGCCAACGGCCCGGCCGCGTCGCCCGCCAACATTCACAATTCCTGCACCGGCGGTGCGCTTCGAAGACGCGAAGGCCGGAATCAGCAAGCTGGCGGCGCGGGTCGAGAGCGAGAAAACCGATGCCCAGGATGTCACCCGGCGGTACCTCGACATGGAAGCGCGTCTGCGCAACCTGCGCGCCCAAGAGGCGCAGTATCCCGCGATCATGAAAAGCGCCTACCCGGCGCAGGACCTGCTCGACGTCAGCCGGAAACTCGCGAAGTTCGGGGCGAAATCGAGCAGCGGCAGGCGGAATTCCAGACGCTGCCGAAACAGACCAGAAACGGTCGCAATCCCCCGGGCCGGGTCCTGGCGTGGAGCCTAACCGTCCGGTTCACGGTCGTGATCGGCTGGTGCGCCTGGGGTGGGCCCCCGATTCTTCGCCCGGTCAACAGCGCCCGGGATGAACGAGAAGGCAACCAGTTCCGGCTCGCTCCTCCAATGGCTGCCACAAACCATGGCTGCCACAAACGTTCAGCCGCTGTCGGCCCGCCCGCATTACCTGTTGATTACTTCTGTGCGATCGCTCGCCCGGGTCCCCACAAAGCATTCCCGCAAGACTCGGTTGAGAGCCCGTTCTGTCAACAGGACGCGAAACAACTTCTCGTCCAACCGAACCAGCGGAGACCATGATGAAGCGAATTCTAATCACCCTGTTGCTTGCGACCACAACGGTCGTCGCGCAGGAAAACACAGCGCCACAGAACAGCACCCAACCTGCACTCACCCTATACAACCAGAATTTCTTCGTCGCCCGGGAACATCTCCCGCTCGAACTGAAGCCTGGCGCGAACCGTATCAACTACGTCGGCATAGCCGCGCACGTGGAACCGGACTCGGTCATCCTGCGCGATCCGGCCGGACGCTCGCTCCAGATCCTGGAGCAGAATTACCGCAACGACCCGGTTTCGCAGGAGCTGCTGCTCTCCCTCTACGAAGGGAAGACGATCGACTTCATGCTTCAGCCCGGGCAGGTCGTGAAGGGCAAGGTCGTGCGCAGCGGTTACGTTCCGAGTTACAGCTACGCTGGAGGATATCAGCAGCCCGCCTTCAGTCAGCCCATCATCGAAGTCGACGGCGTGCTCCGTTTTGGGTTGCCGGGGCAACCGCTTTTTCCCGCGCTGAGCGCGGATTCCATTCTCAAGCCCACTCTGAGTTGGCTGCTTGAAACCGACAAGCCCGGCCAATTCGAAGCTGAGATCTCCTACGTCGGCGGCGGTATGAACTGGCACGCCGACTACAACCTGGTGGTCGCCGATGGCTCCGCGGGCCAGACCCATCTGGTTGATCTGGTGGGCTGGATCACCATGCAGAACCAGAGCGGCAAGACCTTTGAGAACGCGCAAATCAAGCTGATGGCCGGGGACGTGAACAAGCTGGTCGAGGGAAGGTTTGAGTTGGCGAAAGCTGCCCCCATGGCGATGCGAGCCGCTGATGAAGCGATGGCGCCCGTAGTCCGCGAGAAGTCCTTCGACGAATTCCACCTCTACACGCTGGAACGCACCAGCACTCTGCACGACCAGGAGACCAAGCAGGTGGAATTCGTGCGCGCCACCGGAATTCACTCCCAGCGGCTCTACATCTACGACGGCGCTCAACTGGGCCAGTACACCTACTACAACCCGGAGCAAATCCGCCAGGACGCCAACTACGGCACGCAATCGAACGCGAAGGTCTGGGTGATTGAGGAGTTCAAGAACTCCGAAGCAAACCACCTCGGCATCCCGCTCCCCAAGGGCAGGCTGCGCTTCTATCGCCGCGACACCGACGGCCACCTGGAATTTGTCGGCGAGAATGCCATCGACCACACTCCGAAGGATGAAACCCTCCGCATTTACACCGGCAACGTCTTTGACGTGGTCGGCGAGCGCAAGCGCACCAACTATCACGTGGAATCAAACCAGCACTGGATGGACGAAACGTTTGAGATCCGGATCCGCAACCACAAGAAGGAATCCGTCAACGTACGCGTGCTCGAACACCTCTACCGCGGGAACAACTGGAAGCTGGCCGAGCAATCCACCGAGGCGCAGAAGACGGACGCGCAAACCGTGGAGTTCCCGGTAACGATCAAACCGGACGGCCAGACGGTGGTGACGTACACGGTCCACTATTCCTGGTGACCGCCCCTGTCGCCCATGCGGATGATTCCGAGGGAAGATCTTCCCGGATCTCTGTGCCTGCGCGGTAAATCAGCCTGGTAGTTCGCCTTGGGATAGACCCGGTCGAACACAACCCAAAGCAGCACCAGCAGCACGAAGCAAAGAACGCTTCCCTCGGGACCCACGGAGCCGCCCGTAAGCCACGCCGGCCCGCGGAAGGAGGAACTCAGCAAGTGGCCGGGTTGGTGGGTCCCGCTGTTGGGCACGCCGTAGAGAAAGGTCTCGCCCCAGTCCCAGGCAGCGTGGAAGCCGACGGCGAACCAGAGGCTTCCTGTGCGTCGTAGCGTGAGGCAAAAGAAGAATCCAATGGCAGCCGCTCCCAGCGCGCCCACCGGCCCCTCTCCCGGGTTGCGCAAATGAATCGCGCCAAAAGCGCACGAGAGCAGCGCAGCCGCCGGCCAGAACCCGGCACCCTGCGCCAACGTGAACAGCAGGTATCCTCGCAGCAGGAATTCCTCGAATAACCCGACGAGCACAAAGTAAACGCCCCAGAACGCGGCGAATTTCAGGATGCGGGTTCCGTGCAAAGCCAAGTGCCCAAAGTAAACCGCCTGTGCGCCGCGCATCGCGATCAGCAAGACCGTGATGGCAGCCAGCCCCCACAGCGCGCCGAACCAGAACAATTTTCCGAACGCCTGACGGCGCGGGAGGCCATAGTCATCCACCGAGCGCCCCTCGATGTACCCCATGAGAAACGCCGGCAGCATGGCGCCGAGCAGCAAGGCACCTTCACCATACATGTCCTGCAAAAGCGCCGCGGGACCGTACACCGGGTCCGGGAAGAACGACTTTCCAAACCAGAGCAGCAAATACACGACTGCGCCGCCCGTGCCCAGGTAAAGCAGAAGTCGCCAGACCATGTGCACACCCTGCGGCCCTTCGAAAATGCGCTCGCCCCAGGTTGCCGTGGCAGAAGAACTAGACGGAGCGGGAGATCCCGGCGGTGGCGTGTCCTCGTCGGACGACAACGAACGTGGAGGGACCGGATCGTTCATCACGAAGTTCAGCAGGATCGGGCCTCGCCATGGTAAAACACTCGCTCCCTGCCGGGGACCGATTTTTCATGCGTGAACGCTTCGGGAAACCGCAACTGATTGCCGGGACCCTGCTTCTGGTGTTCCTGGCCCAGTGCGCCTGGCTCGTAAGCCGCAGCCTGGGCTCCGGAGCGATCGACCTGCGCGAGTGGTACCGCGTCGACACGGGTCTGGAGCGCTGGCGGAGCGCCTCGAACACAACCCCTGATCCGCACTCCGCACTCGCACCCGGACCCCCGCCGCGCATCCGCGACAACGACGGCTACGATCCCGATCACTCCGCGCTGTGGTATCTGGTTTCTTCCGCGCCGCTGCTGGTGTGGCCCGGACACTTCCAGTCGGGGTCGCTCGTCTACTGGGGCTGGCTCGCACGGGCTCCGTATTTGCTGTTCGGCGCGTTACTGGGGGCGTCGCTCTGGTACGTCGCGCGCCGGCTGTATGGCAACGAAGGCGGATTCATCGCGCTCACGCTGTACTGCTTCTCACCCGGAGTGATACGAGCCACCGCCGTCTGGTCAGCCGAGCCCGAGATCGGGGCGGTCTGGGGAGCATTCGGCGCAATCTTCACCGCCATCGCAGTCGCTCACACGCTCTATGCTCCACGAGAAGTCGTGCTCTGGAACTGGCGACGCATCGGGTTGCTTGGCATTTCACTCGCCCTGGCGGTGGGCTCGCAATTCTCGCTGATCATCATGGCGCCGATGGCGCTGGCCTTCATGCTGTACCTGGCGCCCACGCGTCGTGGCGCGGTCGTTGTGATCTGGACCGCCGCCTGTGCGCTTGCCCTCGGGATCCTGTTCGCGGCCTACTTTTTTCAGCCGTCCGAACTCTGGCAAGGCTTCCGCCACGCCACCTGGCTGGGCATCACCTGGCCCACGTTTGCCATGGCCGGCGCGTACCGCGAGCTGCTGGCGCAGCTAGGCCAGAACTGCCCGGCGCTGGTCCTGGCTGTTCCGGTCGCCTTGATCGGCTACGCGGCCTGGCCACGAGCCCGCTATTTCGGCAACACTGCGCCGCTGCTGGTGGCTGCGATTTCGCTCGTCCTCGGCTTGGCGACCCCGCGCTATCAGGGGCTGGGCTTCCAACTGGTGGCGCTGCCCTTCCTGTTTGTCTTTGTCGCAGGGATCAGCGCCGACCTGTTTGAATCGAAGCATCGCAGTCTGGCGATGGCCTGCGCCTTCGGCCTGCTGGCCGCCTACGCCTTCTGGAGCCTGAGTGAGCTCGCCCGGACACGCCCGCAGATTCTGCGGGAAGGGCGGGTTGCTTCTTACCCAGCTCCAACTAACCTCCCGTGCATCAATTGTTTAGATGAAGATGAAAGCGCAGCCATGCCCCGCGCTCTCTGAACATTCCCCCCCGATTCCTTCGTCCTCCGCTTTCCTGAGAACGAAACGCCGCCCGCCGCCATCTAATGAAAAAGGGGGAATGCCATGCAGGCACAACTGGGGTATGATCGCCCAATGCGGTACTGGACGCTGGTTTCCACTCTCTCTCTGCTCGTGATCCTGGCGCTTTCCGCTCACGCGCAGGTCAACGGCGTTCCGCCTTCGGTCACGTCATTCGGTTTTGGCGGACATCACGATTTCGGTGGCGTGCCGCCCAGCGTGACATCGCTTGGCCCAAACGGTTTCGGTCCAATGCGCGGCCCGGGCCGAATCCAGCAGCCGCCCTTCCGGCCAGCGCCCAACCACCGTCGCAACCGGACGGACGTCTACCCGTACTTCATTCCTTATTATCCGGTCGTTGATCCTTACGCCTACGGCGGCCCAGTTGCGGAAGAGTCGCCCGCAGTGGCGGAGGAAGAGGAGGAGCAAGATCCATACCGGGGTGGTCCGACGATTTTCGATCGCCGCGGTTCTGAGGCTCGCTCTCCCAACGACTACGACCAGCAAGACTCCAAGGTTCGAGTCCCCAGACCCGATCCCGCGCCAGAGACCAAAGCGGAGGCCGCTCCGCCGGCTCCTTCGCCGGTGGCCAGTCAACCAAACACGATCCTGGTTTTCAAGGATGGCCACAAGCAGGAGGTGGGCAACTACGCGATCGTGGGCACGAATTTGTTCGATCTCACGCCCGGACATCGTCAGAAGATCGCGCTCGGGGATCTTGATGTCCCTGCGACGCAGACGGCTAACGACGATCAGGGAGTAGACTTCAAGCTCCCCGAGCTCCCCGGCGGAAACTGACTTCGACATGCAGAAGCACGCCGCCAACCCGCTCCTGGCCGCAATCGTCCTGCTGACGCCGGTCTCGGCGCAGATGGGGCGCGCGCCCATGGCGCCGTCCCGATCTCGGACGTCTGTGTCGCGCTCCTTCAGCTCCATGATGGAGCACGATCACACCGCCCTGTTTCCGGGCGCGATCCCGGGCGCGATCTATGTGGGAGGGCCGCTGTGGTCCGACGAGCCTTCCTCGATCTACACACAGCCGCCGTCCGTGATCGTAGTCCAGACGCAACCCACACCCGTGGAGAGGTCGGGCGCACAAAGAGAGGAAACGAAGCCTGCGAGCCCGCTCCTGATCGAGCGGCAGGGCGACCGCTACGTGCGTCGAGCAGAGGTGGACGGTACCGGTTCACGCAGCAGCCAACCAGACTCCCCAGCAGAAGCCAAGCTCCAACCTGGGGAGAAGCACCCCAGCGCTGCCACTCCGCGACCCGCTGAGCCACCGCCCGCGACCTTCGTCTTCCGCGACGGCCATCGCGAAGAATCGAGCGACTATTCCATCATCTCGGGCGTAATCTACGCCCGCGGCGACTACTGGACCAACGGATACTGGTCGAAGCAGATTCCCCTTTCCCAACTCGACTTGCCGTCTACCTTCAAGGCGAACCAGGAACGCGGCGTAACCTTCCGTCTTCCCGGCGCTCCCAACGAAGTCGTGACCCGACCGTAAATGTCTCATCCAGGCGATGAGGTTTCTGAACCTTCCTCATCGCATTCGCATCCTTAAGTTCTCGATGAAGCCCCCGTGCGATGAAGCCGCTGTGCGCTCCGGGGCAGCGGATGCGCCCTGCGAGCCGGGATCCGGCCCATGGGTCCTGGCCGCCGCCATCCTGGGCACCAGCATGGCCTTCATCGATGGCACAGTCGTCAACGTCGCATTACCCGCTCTGCAATCCAGCTTCGGAGCAACCGTCATGGATGTGCAGTGGGTGGTGGAGTCCTACGGGCTCCTACTGGGCGCTCTCATCCTGGTGGGCGGATCCGCCGGCGACCTCTTCGGCCGCCGCCGTATGTTCCTGGCGGGCGTCACCCTTTTCGCGATCGCCTCGGCCGGATGCGGTCTTGCTCACAGCGTCCATGTGCTGATCGTGGCGCGTGCCATCCAGGGCACGGGCGCCGCATTTCTGGTTCCCGGGAGCCTGGCCATCATTAGCGCGTCCTATCCCGAACCGGACCGAGGCCGCGCCATCGGCACCTGGTCCGGGTTCACGGCCATCACCACCGCCGTCGGCCCAGTCCTCGGAGGCTGGCTCATCGAGCACGCTTCCTGGCGCTGGGTTTTCTTGATCAACCTGCCGCTGGCGGCCGCCGTAATTCTGATCTCCCTGTGGCGCGTTCCAGAAAGCCGAAGTTCCGCAGCCAAAAAACTCGACGCGGTCGGCGCTTTGGTCGTCACCCTTGGCCTTGGCGGCCTGGTGTACGGACTGATCGAATCGGCCCGGCTCGGCTGGCGTGACCACACAGTCGCGGGGAGCCTGGTGCTGGCTGGGGCATGCCTGGTCTCCTTCCCGTTCGTTGAAGCCAGAGCCGCCTCTCCCATGGTTCCCCTCAAGCTGTTTCGCTCGCGAACCTTCACGGCCGCAAACCTGCTAACCATGTTCCTGTATGCGGCGCTGGGAGCCTTCTTCTTCGTGTTCCCCATGAACCTGATCCAGGTGCAGGGGTACTCGGCCACGGCGGCGGGCGCGGCGGCTCTCCCCCTGATCCTGCTGTTGTTCTTCCTGTCCCGCTGGTCAGGCGGATTGGTCGCTCGCTATGGACCCAAGCTTCCCCTGATCGTTGGCCCGCTGATCGCAGCGGTGGGATTTGCCCTGTTCGCATTTCCCTCGGTGGGAGGAACCTACTGGAGGACGTTCCTCCCGGCTTTCTTGGTGCTGGGGTTTGGAATGGCCATCAGTGTTGCGCCTCTCACGACGGTGGTTATGGGCGCTGTCGATCAGGATCACGCGGGTGCCGCGTCGGGAATCAACAATGCAGTGGCGCGCGTTGCAGGATTGCTGGCCATCGCCGTGTTTGGGATCGTCATGGTGAAGGCTTTCGGCATCCGGCTGGACCATGAACTGGCCACCCTCAAAGTGTCGCAGCGCGCCCGAGACGAGGTTCGATCCAATCGAATCAGGCTGGGCGCGATCGATGTCCCCACCAACCTCGATCCGAATGCTGCTCGGGAAGTGAAGGTCGCCATCTCGGACGCGTTTGTCTTCGCCTTTCGCATCGTAGCGTGTTCCTGTGCTCTGCTCGCGCTCGCCAGCGCCGCCACGGCGACCCTGCTGCTCGATAGCAAATCGTCGCCTTAAATACCCACCCACCCAGCGCCTTTTTCAGCCCTGCGGTGGCCCAGGAGTAACCTCCCGATCTACTCCCCAAACGCTCGTTTCGTGGTATAATTTAGCTCGGTTCCAGACCCATTAACTTCCTGTAAATGCAACACTTTACGTAACATCTCGAGGCCTTCGAAAAAGATCGAAGGGGCGCCCCATTTGGCGCGCGCCCGAACAGAGAACCGTGCCTCAGCACAGGAAGCCAAAAGCGGGCGGTACTAAGAGCTAAGAGCTAAGAGTTAAGAGTTAATTTCTATGGCAGACGATCCAAACCCTGAACTCCCCTTGACTCCACCTCCCGGCAGCGACGGCGGTGGTCCCGGCGCCCTGAACATTCAACCCGTCAACATCGAAGACGAGATGCGCCGGTCGTATCTCGACTATTCGATGTCGGTGATCATCGGCCGCGCGTTGCCCGACGTCCGCGACGGATTGAAACCCGTGCACCGCCGCATTCTGTACACCATGCAGCAGATGGGCCTCGCTCCCAATCGAGCCACCCGCAAATGCGCCAGAATCGTCGGCGAGGTGATGGGCAAGTATCACCCGCACGGTAACCTCGCCGTCTACGACGCGCTGGTGCGCCTGGCGCAGATCTGGAGCATGCGCTATCCGCTGGTGTTCGGGCAGGGCAACTTTGGCTCGGTGGACGGAGACCCGCCGGCGGCGGACCGCTACACCGAGGCGAAGCTGGCACAGGTGGCTACCTCGCTGCTGGAGGATCTGGACAAAGAAACAGTCGACTTCCGGCCCAACTACGACGGCAGCGAGGTCGAGCCCGATGTGCTGCCCACTCGCATTCCCAATTTGCTCGTGAACGGCTCCGACGGAATTGCGGTTGGCATGGCAACCAAGATTCCGCCGCACAACCTCACTGAGATTGTCGACGCCACCATCACACTGCTGAACAATCCTGGCGCGACCCTACCGGAAATTCTCAAATTCGTGCAGGGCCCGGATTTCCCGACCTACGGCATCATCCACGGCCGGGCTGGAATCCTGGAAGCCTACCGGACGGGCCGCGGCCGCTTCATGATGCGGGCCCGGGCCGCCATCGAAAACCTCACGAAAGAAAAGCAAGCCATCATCATCACCGAGATTCCTTACCAGGTGAACAAGGCACGCCTGGTGGAGCGCATCGCCGATCTCGTTAACAACAAGGTCATCGACGATATCTCCGACATCCGCGACGAAAGCGATCGCGACGGCATGCGCATCGTGGTCGAACTCAAGCGCAGCGCCGAACCCCAGATCGTTCTGAACCAGCTCTTCAAGCACACCTCGATGCAGGAGAGCTTCAGCATGATTTTTCTGGCGATTGCTCATGGGCAACCGCGCGAGATGGGCCTGATCCCCGCCATTCAGTACTTCATCGATCACCGGGTCGAAGTGGTGCGCCGCCGCACCGCGTACCTGCTCGCCAAGGCGCAAGATCGCGAGCACATTCTCGAAGGCTACCTGACCGCACTCGATCACCTCGACAACGTGATCGTCATCATCCGCGGCAGCGCCAACCGGGCCGACGCCCGCGAGAACTTGGCGGCCTATTTCGGCGGCAAGAAGATCGACATCAACACCACCGGACGAGCGCCGAAGCTGGATCCTGAGAAGCCTTTCACGGCCAAGCAGGCGGACGCGATCCTCGAACTGCAACTACACCGCCTCACCAAACTCTCGATCGACGAAATTTCGAATGAGCTGAAGGAAACGCGCGACCGCATCGCCGAATACCAGTCGATTCTGGGTTCCGAGAAGAAGCTGCGCGGCGTGATCGTGAAAGAACTTGAAGAAGTCAAGAAACAGTACGGCGACAAGCGCCGCACGGTCATCGAAGACGAGGCCGCCGAAATCCAGCTCGAAGACCTCATCGCCGATGAGCAGGTCGCGGTCACCGTAAGCCACTCCGGCTACCTCAAGCGCACTCCGATCTCGACCTATCGCATGCAGCGCCGCGGAGGCACCGGCCGCACCGGCATGAAGACGCGCGACGAGGATTTCGTCGAGCATCTCTTCATCGCCTCGACCCACGCCTACATCCTGATCCTCACCAGCGCCGGCCGCGTTTACTGGTTGAAGGTCTACGAAATCCCCGACGTAGGCGCCGCCGGCAAAGGCAAACACATGGGTAACCTCATCTCGCTGCAGGCCGGCGAGACCGTCCGCACCATGCTGGCCGTGCGCGACCTCGAAGAAGAAGGCAAATATGTCTTCTTCGCCACCCGCAACGGCACGGTGAAGAAGACCGAACTCAAGGACTTCTCCCATGTGATGTCGCGCGGCATCATCGCCATCAACATCGAGCAAGGCGACGAACTGGTAGCCGCCAGCCTCACCGACGGCCAGCAGGTCATCTTCCTGGCATCGCACGAAGGCCAGGCCATCCGCTTCGAAGAAGACGCGGTCCGCTCCATGGGCCGCAACGCTACCGGCGTCCGCGGGATGAATCTGGAAGACAAAGACTACATCGTAGGCATGGCGACGACCCCGAAACCGGGCGCGCCCGGCGGAGGGCCGAGCGCCTCGCCCGTCCCGGAGAAGGCTGGGGCGAAGCCTGGCGAGTTGCCGACCGAGGAAATCGCCGACTTGATCCCGGAAAAGGGCTCGCTGATCCTCTCCGTCACCGAAAACGGTTATGGCAAGCGCACCCCAGCCGACGAATATCGCCTCACCAATCGAGGCGGGAAAGGCGTGATCAACGTCAAGACCACGGAACGCAACGGCAAGGTGACCGGCATCGCGCAGGTCGCGGAAAACTCCCAGGTCATGCTGATCAGCCAATACGGCAAAATCATCCGCATGGACTCGAAAACGATCCGCGAGTCCGGCCGGTCCGCGCAGGGCGTCCGACTGCTGCACCTCGAACCGGGCGACCGGGTCGCGGCGGCAGTCGTCATCCCGCCGGATGAGGCGCCGATCGGGAATGGCACACTGCTTCACTAGCTCACCTGGGCAGACGCCTTCGTCTGCCCAGTCGAGCCCCAAGCACGACCCGGTTTTCGAGGGCCGGAGGAAGCGCCCGGCTTGGCTTCCCCTTGGATCCGGTGGTTTCAACCACGCCAACAGGGCGTGGCCCGGGCCCTACCCACCGTCTTCCGCGTCGCCATTTTCCTGGCCGTGTTTCCCACGTTCGAACTCGGGTGATTTCCGAAACTCGACATGGAACGGCGGTATTGTCCTTGCAAGGTACTTTTTAAGGAACTCCTCGACTACCTGGACCGAAGGCTCGGGCGATTCGTAATTGAGATTCAGGTTAAGAATCTTGTCGGCGAAGAGATACAACTTTGCGCCGGGGATCTCCTTCCAATAGACCCCGACCTGGGGTCCCCGGCCCGCGTCTTTGTCCTCGAGATAAGAGCGTCGGTCGAAACGCAATGTGTCGCTGAGTATGAGACCGGATAGCTTGCCGCCCGAGTCGAGGAAATACTGAGACACCTTCCCACGGTACAGATTATCGCCCGTCGTGAGGACATCGGCCCGCACAATCGTGTTCTTGTCGGCAAAAACAAAGGGAGTCAGGAGAGGATGCCATTCGGAGATTCGCGGAAGTAATATCTTGTCGGCCAGCCAGCTGTAAAAGCGGTTTCTCTTAAGCCTTCCGTAGTACCCGGACAGGACACCCACGAGCATGCCTTCCACAAGGACCAGTGCGTAATACCAGGTCAGGAACCGCGACTGGCGCCGGGCGACTCGTCCGAATGAGTCCCAAAACGCCGGTTCGGATTCGCGGAAGGTCTGCTCACTGTATAGACAGCTCGCGACCAGCCGGTAGTCCTGTCCGGCCGCTTGCGCTTGAAGGGGCTTGCCTCCCCCGCCTGGGGGCATGTGAGCGATCAGGGCTAGCGCCAGAGAAAATGGAATCGCCGTGGTTAGAAACGCGCGCGTCACTTCCTGGGTGCTGGTCCCCGCCACGATGCGAAGAGGGATAAAAAATCTGGAGAGAGATCGAAACAACAGACCGGGTATAACCAGATACAGAGCGAGAATGAGCGAGGCACCTAACGCGATCACGAAACGTCACGCAGCGGAGTTCTTGCCGTTCATGTTCGGAGCGATCGTTACCTGCTCTCCCTGGGGACCGCGAAGCGTTATCGACCGCGCGTTAGTCAACGCTTTCAGAATGTCTTCCCCCTTGTGCTCGATTTGCTCGCGCAGCCAAACGGGTAGCGAGCCTTCTTCGATGAGACCAGCCAACTTGCTCAGATCCGTCGCCGTCATACCTGCCCTCGTCTCGTCAGATGTGTTTCTCTTTACCGAGGATGGCAATTAAGCCCGCTGAAGTCAATAGGGTTCGCGCTCCCGTCGCCGGGGAGCGGGAGAGTTTGAGGTCATATTCGACCCTTCGAGCCTTTGTCGTAAGAGCCTCTGGGGATTTAACATTTCGCATGCTTGGCGACTCTAAGCCTATGATTCCAATGAGCGGGGTACGTCAAGTGCGCGACCATTTCCCGGGGGAAGGCAAGTCGTGCGTACCGATCTGAAGATTCTTGCTTTGGGAAACGGAACTGCCGGGCGCCGTACTCTAGAATTAGTCCTTGAACCTAACCATCGAAAAGCTCATCTATGGCGGCGACGGGCTCGCGCGCCTGCCCGCCGACGAGCGCGGACGCGGCAAGGCGGTGTTCATGCCGTTCGTGCTCGAGGGCGAGAAGGTCGTGGCCTCCATCACGGAAGAGAAACCTGGATTCGCCCGCGCACAGGCGGAGAAGGTCCTGGAGCCGTCGGCCGAGCGCAGCGAGCCGCACTGTCCGTACTTTCAACGCTGCGGCGGATGCCACTACCAGCACGCCAGCTACGACCACCAGCTCGCCATCAAGGTCGCGATCCTCGAGGAGAACTTGCGCCGCCTTGCCAAGCTCGAGCTGCAGTCGGAACTGAGAGTGCATCCTTCGCCACCCTGGAACTACCGCAATCGCACGCGGCTCCAGGTGCGCGCCGATTCGGGGTTTGCGCTCGGGTACTTCAAGGTGTCGTCGCAGGAGCTCTTGCCGGTGGAGCAGTGCCCGATCAGCTCTCCACTGATCAACCGCGCGCTGGGCGCACTGTGGGAGCTTGGCCGAGCGGGTCAGATCCCGGCAGAGCTCCGCGCGGTCGAGCTGTTCGCCGATGCCGACGATGCCCGCCTGCAGGTCGAGCTGTACGTCGGCCCGCAAGAAGACAAGGATCAGCGCACGCAAGCCGGACAGGCTCTCGGCGAACGCCTGCGCGAAACGCTGTCCGAAGTCGCCAGCGTCTACCTGTTCGCGCACAGCATCCAATCGGCGCGCGGCGCCGAGGGACACACCCCCCAGGTGCAGACTACCGAGGAACTCGACCGGGCCCAGGAAACCGGCGAGTTTCGTTACCGCACCAAGACGTCATCGTTCCGCGTAAGCGGAGGATCGTTCTTCCAGGTGAACCGCTTCCTGGTCGACGAGCTCGTGACGATCGCGACCAGCGGAGGCTCGGGTGAACTGGCGCTCGACCTATATGCAGGTGTGGGATTATTCACCACGGTACTGGCGTCGTCGTTCCGGCATACGATTGCGGTTGAATCATCCCAGAGTTCGGCCGCCGATCTCAAATACAATGTTCCACCAAACGTGAAGGCCGTTCGCTCCACGGTGGATGCGTACCTCGCAGCCAAGGGCGCGAAGCTGCATCCAGACCTAGTTATCGTGGATCCGCCCCGGGCTGGTTTGGGAGAGCGTGTCGCCCGCAATCTCGCGATGCTCGGACCGCCGCGGTTGACTTACGTGTCGTGCGATCCGGCGACGCTAGCCCGCGACCTGATTCCCCTCACCGCCGGCGGATACCGCATCGAACAGGTGCACCTGGTCGATCTGTTTCCTCAGACCTACCACATCGAGAGCGTCGTACAACTCGTCCGGTGACCCTTCGGTTCTCGTTCCGGACGAAGTGTCCTCCCGGAAGGCAGTCACGCCGGTGCCCGTCGCGCAAACGAAACCGCCGCGCCCTGCCGCTCCGGTGGGCCGCACTGGCCCAACGCGCGGGCATGGTCAGCGGATCGTACGGCGGTCATTTCCAGAAATTCGTTTGGTCGCCCGCGAGTCGAAATCCCGAACAGACCCCAAGAAGCCGGAACCGCCACCTGGCGCACCGACCGGAAGGGCGCGCTGATCTGCTACCTCGACCGGCATACGGTCAGCCCGTAGTTGGCGTGTCTTCATTGAGATCAACCTCAGCGGTTTCGTCATCAGTCACGGGCGACCTCCGGTACTGTTCAATGACGTCGCGTGCTCGTTCCGCATCTTCTTCACGGACCAGGATGACCATGCCTCCCACGCCGGGGAACATGTCCTGGACCGCCTCCACCGAGGTCATGTCTGAGTCGATCCCAACCGAATCGAGCAAGCCTTTCACCACCAAGGCTTCCGATTCCTGCTCGGTGTCGAACACCTTGACCAGTTGCTCATTCGGATCGGGGCGAGGCTCGGCCGGGGGCGTGGAACCGGAACTCTCTGGCATAATTCCTCCACTGGCGTCGCTTGGGAGGATCGCTATCCCGAGGCGTGACGGCCGCTGCTGATTGTAACTCTCCTGACCCGGGTTGAGTGCGAGGTTGCGAGCTCGCCAGCCTTGTGGCTCGTTGGTGTCAGCAAAATACCACACGTTGGGGCAGTTGCTTTCCGCCCTCAATGCCGGGACAATGAAGGAATACGAGGGTGAGGCAGCCCCGGCTCTGTTGGTCACCTTGTCATGCGCAGGTGGGGATGGTGGCAGAGGAGTCAGGCGCCCCGGCGAGGGTCTTATGGAAAATGCGAACCGGTTCGGGCTGGAAGGAGCACTTCACGAAAAACAGGAGGAAGCCAAAAAAATCCGGCGGCTTCAGGTCATGATCAGCATGGTCACATCGGTCATCGGCCAGGATCCCAGCCTGACCGTCGAAGAAGCCTCAGAACTCATCGCCAACGCCAAGCGCGCGGCGTTGGCCATGTTCCCCGACAAGGAACTTGCCTTCGATATTCTCTACAAACCCCGCCTGCAACGCTTGATGAAAGAACGGTTCCGGATCCAGTGAACCGTTTTCGATGGCCCAGCCCGACTTATTTGGACTCCATTGTGATGCCCGTCGCATTGGATTGCTTCTCGGCTTTTGCTTTCTTGACGGCCAGGGTCTGATCCACCCAGTCATCGGCGGCTTTCAGGTCCGCGGCGCGCGCCGCCGGATCATCGCACTGCACGTCGGCACGCTCACGATACATCAGATTCAGGTAGGCCATGGCATCGTCATAGTCCTTACGCAGCTCCAGCGCCTTTTTCAGATTGTCGATGCCTTCCTGAATGTTGGCCATGTTCTTTCCCCGCAGAGACGCGCAAGCCTTCTTGTCTTTGGCCGGCAGGGAATCTTCCTGTCTCAGCCCCAGTTTCGCGCGCTCTTCCATGCGCGGCTGGTAGGTCTGGGTCCAGTCGATCACGCCGATGGAGTAATACGTCTCCGGATCGTTTGGATCCAACTCCAGAACCCTGCGGTGATACTGTTTGGCCTGCTCCAGCTTCTTCATGTTGAAGTAAAGCGAAGCGATGCCTTTCAAGCTGGTGACTTGCTGCTCCCGCGGGGGGTTCATATCCAGCACTTTCTTGAACTCCTCGATCGCCTGCTCGGCCACTTTGTTGTTCTCTGGATTGTCGGCCCCGGGGATGTACTGGTTGGCGAGGGCTGTCGCCAGATACAGCCGCGCGTTGATCAGACTCGGGTCGAGTTCCACAGCCTGCTGGAAGTGACCGATCGCCTCTTCGTAGTGGGTGTTCTTGTACGCCAGTACACCCTTGTTGAGCTGGTCGCGTGCCCTAAGCTTGTTGCAGCCTGCGGTGGAGAACAACATCAGACCGACCGCCACCAGGGCCAACACTCGTACACTGGTTTTCATTGCGTTATAAGTCTCCCTTTGCCAGGAATCTGGGACCTTACCATTCCGATGACGATTGCGCAAATCCTGAACGCACCGATGCCCAGACGTCATCGCCTGGGCGGTTCGCATTTTCTCGCTGCTTCCGGGTTTTCGAGCCTGGGGCACGGACGTACGCGTCCGTGCCGGCGAGAAGTCTTTCGCACTGCTTGAGTCTACTGCCCAGCCTCGATCTTGGCTGTGATAAGGCCGACCTTATCCACGCCCGAAGCGTGCGCGATGTCGATCACGTTCGCAACGTCGTAGAAGGGAACATTGTCGTCCCCCTTCACGAACATAACCTTTTCCGCGCGGGTCTTGAAGATGTCGGTCAAGCGGCCCTGCAGATCGTCCCAGGTTGCATCTTCCTGGTTGATCTTCACGCTCGGGGTCTGGCCGGCACCACGGTCGATTAACTGGACCACGATGGTGCGGTCGGGTGTGTTCTGCTGCTTCTGATTCGGCGGTGGCGGCTGGGGAACCAGCGCGTCCAAGCCCTTTGGGGTCAGGGGCGTGATGACCATGAAAATGATCAGCAGCACCAGCAGCACGTCAATGAGCGGTGTGACGTTGATGTTCGCGTTTTGGCCTCCGCCCGAGCCAAGTGCCATTCCCATAGCGAATCTCCTCGATTATTGGCCGCCGGTCGGCGCCGGTGTCGGCGCGGTAGCCGCGCCCTTGTCCTTGCGCTGATCGGTCAAAAGGCCCAGCTGATCTACGCCTGCGGCCCGGATGTCATCCACTACCTCGACCACTCTGCCGAACTTGGCGCGCGCGTCGGCGCGAATGTAGACCCGCTTGTCAGACTTGTTCGCGAGACGGTCCCGGATCTTCCCGGTCAACTGGTCCAGACCCTGCAACTTGTCGTTGCCGAAAAAGACGTCGCCCGTACGCATCACGGCCACAATCAACGCGTCTTCCTTGTCGGCGTCCGGCATCTGCTCAGGATTGTTAACTTTTGCCAGGTCAACGCTCACGCCTTTCTGCAACATGGGCGTCACCACCATGAAGATAATCAGCAAGACCAGCATCACGTCCACCATGGGCGTGACGTTGATATCGGAATTGACCTTTGCGCCTTCGTTTCGTTTTGCCAGTCCCATAAACTCACCTCTCCCTTTGCGCTGCCTCGACGTTCCTGGGTTTCTCAGACAGCGCCTGCAGCTCTGAGCCTGAGTGCCCGGCGCCAGGGCGTAGCCCCGGAGCCGGACCGCAACTCACAACCGCAGCCACTGCCGGTCAAACTAGGAACGGCGCAAGCTCCGCCGCTTCAGGAAGTAGTCGACCAGTTCGCTCGAGGAGTTATCCATCTCCACGTCGAAGGCCTCTACACGACCGGTCAGGTAGTTGAACATCATGACGGCCGGGATCGCTACCAGCAGACCCATGGCGGTGGTGACCAGCGCTTCGGCGATACCGCCGGCGACAGCGGCCAGACCAGTGGCCTTCTCCTGCGAGATGCCCTTAAACGCGTTCAGAATGCCGACCACCGTTCCGAACAGTCCGACGAACGGTGCAGTCGATCCGATGGTCGCCAGACCCCCCAGTCCACGCTTCAGTTCGGCATGCACGATCGCTTCGGTGCGCTCCAGGGCGCGCTTGGAGGCTTCAATGGTTTCGCCCGGAATCTCGCCCGGGCTGTCCTGGTGGGCCTTGAATTCCATCAAGCCAGCTGTGACGACTTTCGCCAGGTGGCTCTTCTTGTTGCGCTCGGCGACCTTGATGGCTTCGTCGATCTTGCCATCGCGCAGGGCGCCGGCTACCGCCGGGGCAAACGCACGCGACTGCTTGCGGGCCGCGCTGAACGCCATCCAGCGGTCAATCATCACGCCGATCGACCACCCCGACATGATGAACAGAATGATGACCACGATCTTCGCCAGAATTCCCATCGACTTGACCAGCGAAATCAGGTCCCAACCCACTTGGCCTTCCTGGACCACCCAGGCAGCCATCGCGGGCACATGGTGCACGGCACTTGCTAGATTGGCTACGAACATGAGTTGCTTTTCCTCCTCAGGAACTCGTCACATTCCGCTACTTCGTGTCGCTACCGTGTTGCGACTCCCGCATTCGCCAGAACTGCCGCCTTCTACGTCGGTCCCGGCCCCGGCTCACCGCCACCGGGACTTGTCCTCGGAAACGTATGCTCTGGCTCGAGGACGCACCGGCTGCATCAGGCGCCCGTTCGCACCCAGCCCAGCCACCGGAAAGGTGGGACATGGGGAGGGCAGGGCAACCAACATCCGTCAACCACCGCAACCAAAATCGCACGCACGACCGAGGGGTTTAGCCGCCGGACAGCGTGAAATTCACCTGAACTTGCGTTTCCACGGCCACCGGCTCGCCATTCAACATGTACGGCCGGTACCGCCATTGCTTCACGGCCTCGATCGCCGCGGGGGCCAGCATTGGGTGTCCGCTGATCAACCGCAGGTTCTCAATCGTGCCGTCCTTGCTGATTTCCGCCTGCAACAGCACGGTACCTTGGATCCGCGCCTGGCGGGCCAGCGGCGGATAATTCGGCTGCACTTTCTTGATCAGAAGTCCCTGAGAAACGCCCAGCGACACCCGCACGCGCTGCGGAGTCGCGACGTGGGGCACGGCCACCGGCGTCGAGCTGATAATGCCGCCGATTACGCCGCCCATCTGTCCGCCCGGAACGCCGCCCGGAACCCCGCCCACCACCCCCGCCATCGAAGTGTCCGGCGGTGGCGCGTCCTCTTCTTTGATCATCTGGACTTTCTGGGGAATCTTGGTGGGGGTGCGCAGCTGACCGTTGACCAGATCGCTCTGGATTTGTTTCACCACCCTCACGGGCGCTGCGGCCGGCGGTGGCGGCGGTGGCGGCGGCGGCGGCGCCACCAGGAATGTCATGAGCTGCTGCTTGGGCAGCGCTTCGGTGAAAATGAGCGGAAGCAGGACCAGCACGCCTACCAGCAGCGCCTGCAAGACGAACGAAAATGCGGTGGTTGCTCCGCGCTTCGTTTTCAGCCGGTTGCCTGATTCAATAAGGCTATCTTCAAACATAGGCTTTCTCCCTGCAACGGACCCTACGTAAGCTTAGACACCGTACGTTTCTGCTTTGCTCCCAAAAGCACCTTGCGTTTTCACCGCAAGGCACCCGAGCCACTGCAACGCGTCTGCCGTCCGTTTAGCCCTGTCCCGGCGGCTACAGCCACTCGTCTTAAATCAGTCACTTACAGCCCGCCGGGCCGATGGTCGTCGATTCCAAAGCCGTGGCGCCCTGCAAGTCTTTGACGTCCTGCACAAAAAATCTTTCCATCCCTCGACCGCCCGCTCGCGGCTTCCCGCTAAACTCCGGCCCGTGCCTTGTCTCGCTTGCCGGCATCGACCGGCATCGCGGTCGGCTTCTTACCGCGGCCAGAACGCCATTCCTGATACGCCACCAGGATCGGAGCTGCAATCGCGATCGAGGAGTACGTCCCAATCAGGATGCCGATCACCAGCGCGAACGAGAACCCGTGGAGCACCTCGCCGCCGAACAGGTACAACGCCAGCACCGTAAGGAACGTCAGCCCCGCCGTCAAGATGGTTCGGCTCAGGGTCTGGTTGATGCTCTTGTTGACGATCTCCGCCAGCTTCTCGCGCCGCATCAGCTTAATGTTTTCCCGGATGCGGTCAAAGACCACGATGGTGTCGTTGTTCGAGTAGCCGACCAGCGTCAGAATCGCGGCCACCACCGTGAGCGAAATCGGCTTGTTCGTCAGTGAAAAGGCGCCCACAGTGATCAGTGTGTCGTGAAAGACGGTCACCACCGCCGCCACGCCATAAATCCATTCGAACCGGACTCCCAGGTACACGAGCATCCCAGCCAGCGAGTAGAGGACTGCCAATTTCGCCTGCGTCTGGAGTTGTTTTCCAACCTGCGGTCCCACGATCTCAACGTTGCGAACACCGAAATCCGACAGGAAGAATCCATCCTTGAGGGCCGCGACCGCGGCCGGATCCGCCGCGGCTTTCAGTTCATCCAAGGACTGCAGCACGCCACCCTTGGTCTTGTCCCGGTAATCCACGATGGACTGCGCAACCGCAGTGTAGCGGGCATCGGCATCCGTGCCCAAGTGCAACGGGTCCCTCTCCAATAGGTAATTCTTGATTGTCAAAGAGCTGGCGTTATTCAGATCCTGCTTGCCCGTGGGAGCGTTGGTTTCCAACGCGCCGATGATCTGCGCCTTACCTTTATCCAGGGCGGACTCGTTGGTCTCTTGCACGTCCAGGTCGACCAGAACTTCGTTGTTGGCCAGTGGACCGTAGCGCTGAATCTTGGCGTTGTGAAGACCGACCCGATCCAGCGCCGCCCGGATGGCATTGTCATCCGGAGCGTGCGCGAACTTTACGTAGACCAGCGTGCCCCCTCGGAAGTCTACGCCTAGCGGGATTCCATGCCAGAAAAGCATGGATAGTACACCCGCCACGCTGAACACCAGTGAAAAGGCGAGAAAATACCACTTTTTCCCGAGAAAATCTATGCTTGGATTGCGAAATAATTCCACTTGCCGAAAACCCCTTTTTTTTCAGGCCGCAAGGTTGCAAAGGTTCAAGGTTTGAAAACTCTCGAAATTCTGCTGCGGCCGGCCGCTTTCACCACCTTGAAACCTTGAAACCTTGCAGACTTTGAACCCTGGTTCGAAGTTGCTGCCACTACCCGATACTCAACGCTTCCCCGCGTTGCTTCGCGCCCAGCACGTAGTCGAAAATCACGCGGGACACAAACACCGCCGTGAACAGGTTGGCCAACAGACCGAAGGTCAGGGTAACCGCAAACCCGCGCACCGGTCCGGTGCCGAAGATGAACAAAATAAAAGCTGAAACAATGGTGGTCACGTGGGTATCGACGATCGTGATCCAGGCATGGCCGAAGCCCTGGTCCACCGCCGAGGGGGGCGCCTTTCCATTCCGCAACTCTTCCCGGATGCGCTCAAAGATCAGTACGTTCGAGTCCACGCCCATGCCGACCGTAAGAATCACACCGGCAATGCCCGGCAGCGTCAGCGTTGCTCCGCTGAATCCCAGGAAACCCAGCAGGATGATCAAGTTGAGGATCAACGCCACGTCCGCATTGATGCCGGCGCCGTGATAATAGACCAGCATGAAGATGAGCACGGCGAGCATGCCGATTACCGCGGCTCGCACCCCTGAATGAATGGAATCGGCGCCCAGCGAGGGACCCACGGTGCGCTCTTCGAGGTACTTAATCCCCGCCGGCAGCGCGCCTGAATTCAAGATCAGCGCCAGATCCTTCGCCTGCTGATCCGTGAACCGGCCCTCGATTACGCCCTGGTCGCCAATCTCGCTCTTGATGACGGCAACTTCCATCACCCGGTTGTCCAGCACAACCGCGAGGTAGTCCCCGACGTGAGCCCCAGTGAAAGCCGAGAAGCGGCGCCCGCCTTCCGCGGTCAAAATAAAACTGACTTCGGGGGAATTCGTTTGCGAGTTCCGCTGCACACGGGCTTCGCGCAGATCATGACCGGCCACTGCCGAAACCCGCGAAATAATATAGACCGCATCTCCCGCCTCGCCGCTGGCGCCGATGCTGCGCCCATGCATGAGGACGCTGTTATCGGGCAGAACTCCGTTGGTGGCCGCGAGCGCAGCCTGCTCGTCCTTGTAGGTCGCACCGCCATTCATTGCCTGCCGGATTTCCAGCATCGCGGTCGACTGCATGATCTCTTTCACGCGCGCCGGATCGTCCACGCCGGGCAGCTGCACCAGGATCTGGTACTGTCCCAGTCCGTGTTCCTGGATGACGGGCTCGCTCACGCCCAGCTTGTCCACGCGGTTGCGGATGGTCTCGATCGCCTGCGCCACGGCCCGGTTCTTCAGATCAGCCAGCGCCTGCGCTTTCATAGTGAGAACCCAGGAATTCTCCGCGCCGGAGGTAGCATCGTATTCCGGCAGGCGGTCGCTCACCATCGAGCGAAAATCCGAGCTAGCCTCGGGCGGTACGCCCTTGACCACGATCTTGTCTGGACTGCTGACCGGATCCGGCTTGGTGACGTCCGCGTAGGCAATCTTGCGATTGCGCATCTCATCTTTCAGACGCTCAATGGCGCGGTCGGAATCCGCGTTGACCGCGTCGTTGACCTGCACCTGCAAAATGAGGTGCGTCCCACCCTTGAGGTCGAGACCCAGATGGATGCGGTCGGTCATGGACGCGAGCAATCCCTGGGCCGACCAGCTCTTCGGAACCCCGAAGATCCCGAACAGAAACACCAACATCGTGACGATGATGAGGATGACTTTCCAGCGTAGATTCTTGTTCATGACGGATGAAGAAAATGCAACCCTGTGAAACGTTTCTGATTCAATTCCTTCGCGCTCATCGCGAGGTCTTTGCGCCCTGCCCCTAAAAGCTTTTCCCTCGATACTCGGTGCTACTTGCTCGAAGTGGTCTCTTCCGCGGTGGTAACCGTGACAATCGACCCCCGACTGACTTCCAGCTTCAGGTTGTCCGGCGGCACCCGCAAGGTGATGGAATCGTCCTTGATCGAGAAAATCGTGCCCTTCAACCCCCCGCTGGTCACGACCTTGTCCCCGGTCTTTAATTCAGCCAGCATGTGCTGCCACTTCTTCTGGCGACGCTGCTGCGGCATGATCAGGAGAAAGTAGAAGACCGCGAAGATCAGGATAACCGGCGCAAAGAGAGGCAGACTCGATCCACCGCCCAGCTGAACCGCGAAGAGATATGAAGTGCTCATGAAGACCTGACGCACGAAACCGCTGATTCATGCCGCTGCCGGCGCACGCCTCAAACCCTCTGTTGTCACCGCGGGAATACTCGTGTGCTTCGGCCGGATATCCCTTCAATCTAAGGCTTGAACCAGACGGGGGATCGGGCGCCTACGGTTTCGGTTGAGACGAGACACCAGAAAGAAAACCAGTCCCCTCCCCAAGTGGAATAGAATGCCGCACCCTCCGCATAGTGTCAAGGTAGAAACTAAGGTTGTGGACGGTGTTCAGGACCTGCGCCAGAACTTCGTTCGACGCGTACAAGTGCCGCAAATAGGCCCGGGAATAGCGCCGGCACACCCGGCAACCACAGGCCGGATCGAGCGCCCCCCGGTCGTTTCGATACCGCGCCTGCTTGATCGAGATCCTCCCCTCCGAGGTGAAAAGCAGCCCGTGCCGGGCCGCCCGCGTGGGCAACACGCAATCCATCATGTCAACCCCGAGGGCCGCGTAGGCGGCGATTTCCTCCGGTGTTCCCACCCCCATCAGATACCGCGGCTTGTCGGCAGGCAAATGCTGGAGGGTCGACTCCACTACCTCCTGAGTAAGATCGCGAGGCTCCCCCACACTCAAGCCGCCCATGGCGTAGCCCGGAAACCCGATCTCGATGGTCCGCTCCGCCGACTCTTTCCGCAGTTCGAGATCCGTCCCACCCTGGACAATGCCGAACAATGCCTGCGTGGCGTCCGGGTCCATGGCTCCTGAATGGTCATCGACGTCACTGCGTCCCCCATGGTCGTTCCGAGGAGCGAAGCGACCAGAAGCCGGCTGTTCCCGGCCACCCGCCACTGGCCACTGGCCACCGCCCCAGGGCACTTCGTGCGCATGCTCCTCAAAGTACCGCTTGCTCCTTTCCGCCCAGCGCAGAGTCAATTCCATCGAGGTGCGCATCCGTTCCCGGCCCGCCGGAAACTCCGTGCATTCATCGAACGCCATGATGATGTCCGCACCCAACCCGATCTGCGCCTCCATCGCGCTCTCCGGACTGAAGAAATGCGATGACCCATCCAGGTGCGACCGGAACCTGACGCCCTCCTCGGTCACCTTGCGCAGTTCGTTGAGACTGAAAACCTGGAACCCACCTGAGTCGGTCAGAATCGCCCGGTCCCATGACATGAAGCCATGCAGACCGCCCATCCTCCGCACCGTGTCCACCCCGGGGCGCAAATACAGGTGGTAGGTGTTCCCCAACAGAATCTGTACGCCGAGATCTTCCAGTAGATCCTGCGGCACGCCCTTCACGGAAGCCAGTGTCCCCACCGGCATGAAGACGGGAGTCTCAACCACCGCATGGGGTGTGATCAGCCGGCCAACACGGCCCACACCGTTGCTGGCCTCAATCTGGAATTGGATCGACACTGGGTGGATTGTAAAAGAAAGTCAGGAGGCGAGCCTTCCTGGTGCTTCGTGTCCTCAGGCGCGATCTTGCCTTTAAAGGACGCCTGGCGGACGCCACCTAACCGTCAATCGCAATGATTTCTCCCCGAACTGAACCGCCCTCGACCACGAGCCTCCCCACAGTCACCGGCAGCTGGAAGCGCCGCGGCCCCGCGCTTCCCGGATTGAAGTAGAGCACGCCCTCCGTCACTTTCTGGGAAGGCACGTGACTGTGCCCGTACACCACGACCCCGAAGCCAGCCGCCTCGGGTTTCAGACCGAGTTCCGCGAGAATGTGCAGCACATAGATCGACACACCCCCGATCTCGACCATCTGGTTCTGCGGGATCCCGCGCGCCCAGACCTCGCGGTCCACATTCCCGCGCACTGCGGTGACCGGTGCGATGCTCTCCAGCTTCTCGAGGATCGCAAGCGCCCCGATGTCCCCGGCGTGCAGAATGTGCTCGCACCCGCGCAATGCCTCGACCGCTTCCGGCCGCAGCAGGCCATGAGTATCGGAAATGACGCCAACGATTGTCATCAGGCACTCGAAGCCTAGGCTCAGGTCTCAGGTCTTGGGCGGGTACTCGCAGCTCGTCGCTCACGGCTGTCTACAACAACATCCGATTCATGTCCGCCTACGGAAACCCGGCCCCAAGTGCCGTGGAGGTGCCGGAGGCTCGGTTTAACTCCTCCGCCATCCGCGCCACCGGCCCCAGGGGTGCTCGCATCGGCGCCAACCCCGTACGCACCCGCGCGACGCCTAGCCTCTCCAGCTCTGGCACGATCGGCGAGCCCGGCCCTCCGAGAATGTTCACCGGACAGCGAACGTCCCGCACCCTCGGAAACCATCGTCTCCCCGTCCCGCAGTCCCGGCACAAACACGCAGTCAGCCCCCCTCGCGAAACGCCCGACAGCGCTGAACCCCTTCGTCATGGCTTTGCTCGGGAGGCCCGATTCTCCAACGGCAGCGCTCGCCATGGCGTTTGACCTCGGCTCTTCAGCGCTCATTATCTCAACTCCACACGCAGCAGTAAGTCCTTCAAGACGCGACGTTCGGTACTGGCGACTCGGCCCGGTTCCGCATGCTCGCGGCGAACTTCGACACGCTCACCACCGCCCGCCCCACAGTCCCGCGGCCGATCTCCCGCGCACCGTCGCTCGCCCAGACGCGCACCGTGTAGAAACGACCGTCGAAAGCCACCACCGCCGCCTCCACATGGATCCGAGCTCCGATCCCGCTCGCCGCCCGATGCTCAACATGGATCGAAGTCCCCACCGTGATCTCATCGCCCTCGCAGTAGGGTTGCAAGGCGTGAAACGCCGCGGTCTCCATCAGCCGAATCATGTCAGGCGTGGAATATACCGGCGGCAACGACGCATGATGCGCGGTCAACGTGTGTTTGAACTCGACGGTCTCCGCAGCTTCCCCACGAGCTCCCATCGGAATTTCTTTCGCCATCCCCTTGCTCCGTTGCGAAACCAGAAATAAACGCCGATTCTAGTCGAACGACTCAAGGGTCTGCGGAGGATCTCGTCTTCACTTTCCTCGCCTTTCACCCATCATCTCTCCGGGCACTTTGCAAAACCTCAGCGCCCGCTGCGGTCCAAGGCTTTTGTTCCCCAAAGGAAAAGCCACCGATCCGGACGGATCAGTGGCTCTCGAATTCTTGCCAAGAGTTTTCTTAGTGATCTCTCTGGCTCAGTGGCTCACTCTTATGCCGCTTTGGCAATGCGCCGGCCCTCAATCCCATCCAGCGCCGTCCACAACGCCTTTGCCGCCACCTCCGCCGCCGCCAAGGCCTGGTCGACCGCCTCCGGATTCGCCTCGACGCGCTGGGCCAGTTGCTCTCTCCAGACGTTCGAATGATAGAGATCGGCCGTCGTATGCAGCCTGAAGTAGCTGGTCGTGCGCTCGTCGGCGCCATACAGCTCGTGCAGTCCGCGATCTTTTTCTTGCGCCACCCGCGGCACCTGCGACTCGTACGCGTAGAACGCCGCCAGGGCCTCCTCCACAGTGCCGGTCGTGGCCACTCCCGTGAAGTGCTCCCGCAGACGGTTAACCTCAGGCACGGCCTTGTGTCCGAAGCTGGTCCGGCTGGCGCCCATGCCTTCGGCAAAGTCGAGCCACAGTTCCGAATGCGCACGTCCCTCTGCGCCCGAGGAATCTTCTCCACCCTGCTCGTCGATCATATTCGCGAGCACCGCGCGTCGCAGTTCGCCTTCGTTCAGCCGGAGGGCAAACGCCGCCAGGTAGGTCGGAAACGCCTGCACGTGCTGATAGTAGTCGAGTGCGTATTCGCGCAGGTCGGCGCGCGTCAGTTCTCCCGCGCTCCACGCTTTGTAAAAGGGATGGCAAAGAAGGTCGTACTTCGCAATGCGTGCGTCAAGTTCCTGAATGAATTGATGGCTGGTCATGAAGTCCTCTCCTGGGGAGCAGCCTACTATAAAAGCGTTGGGACTTCCGTGACAAGCGGGGGCCTGTCGAAAACTGAGCACCTTCCTCGCATCTCCATGATAGGGGGGAACTTCAAGGGTCGGTGTCGGTTGTTCACTCGGCGGGTTTCTGCGATGCACTGGACCGGGCGGAGGCGGTGTCGCCCGTGAACGAGTCGAACGCCGCGCGGGCCGAGCCGCTTCAGTTGCTAAAATGACTGATACTGATGATAAGGAAGCCCACCCCGGATCTCTCCGGAGTTCGCTGACAGCCCAATGCAGTACACCGAACAATTTGACGTCGTGGTGGTCGGCGCCGGCCACGCCGGATGCGAAGGCGCGATGGCGGCCGCACGCATGGGCCTGAAGACTGCCCTCTACACACTGAACGTCGACCTGATCGCGCAAATGTCTTGCAACCCCGCTGTGGGCGGAATCGCCAAGGGACACTTGGTCCGCGAAGTCGACGCCCTGGGCGGCATCATGGGCGAAGTCACGGACGCCGTCGGCATCCAGTTCCGCCTGCTCAACACCTCGCGCGGCCCCGCCGTCTGGTCCCCTCGCGCCCAGTGCGACAAGCAGGCCTACCGCTTGAAAATGCGCGAAGTCCTCGAGTCGCAACCCAATCTGAAGATCAAACAGGCGGAAGTCGCGGATCTAATTCTGGAGGAGTCGTCAGTCTCGAATCCCCAGTCGTCGAGATCTTCCTCTCCTTGTCATTGTCATTCCGAGGAGCGAAGCGAGCAGGAGTCTGCGTTTGCCAACGACCGACGACCAACGACCAACGACCCAACGGATGACCGAGAACCGAGCACCGAGAACTGCCGTCGGGTTCTCGGAATCCGCCTCCGCGACGGCCGCACCGTCCGCGCCCAGGCCGTCATCATCACCACCGGCACGTTCCTGAACGGCCTGATCCACTGCGGCGAGCAGCAATATCCCGCCGGGCGCTCAGGCGAACCCGCTGCGGTTCTGCTGGGCGAAGCTCTGAAGAAGCTCGGCCTGCGCGGCTGTCGCCTCAAGACCGGCACGCCTCCACGCCTCGATGGTCGCACCATCGACTGGGCGCGCTTCCAGGTTCAGCCCGGCGACGCCGACCCTACCCCCTTCAGCTTCCGCACGAAGCGAGTCGCGCACCATGACCAGCAAGTGCCCTGCTACATCGCCTTCACGACGGAGGAGACACACCGGATTATCCGGGAAAACGTCCACCGCTCCCCGATGTACAGCGGCCAGATTCAATCGATCGGGCCACGATATTGTCCTTCCATCGAAGACAAAATCGTTAAGTTCCCCGACAAGCTCCAGCACCAGCTTTTCCTCGAGCCCGAAGGCCTGAACACGCACGAGATCTACGTGAACGGCCTGAGCACGTCCCTGCCGATCGACGTGCAGCTGGCCATCCTAAAGTCGATCCCGGGACTCGAGACCGCCGAGATGCTTCGCCCCGGCTACGCCATCGAATACGACTCCATCGATCCCACCGAACTCGAGCGCACGCTGGAGACAAAAAAGATCGCGAGCCTCTTCCTCGCCGGACAAATCAACGGCACCAGCGGCTACGAAGAAGCCGCCTGCCAGGGCCTGATGGCCGGCATCAACGCCGCGCTCCAGGTGAGGGGTGAGCCGCCGTTGATCCTCGACCGTACCGAGGCCTACACCGCGATCCTGATCGACGATCTGATCTCCAAGGGCACCAACGAACCGTATCGAATGTTTACCTCGCGCGCCGAATTCCGCCTGCAGTTGCGCATCGACAACGCCGACCGCCGCCTCAGTCCGCACGGCCGCCGGGTCGGCCTCATCAGCGATGCCGCTTGGACCGACCATCTCGCGAAGCAAGATCGGCTTGCCCGCATAAAGCAGTTGCTCGAGGTGACCAAACTGAGCCCCGCGATGTTAGCCAAGTTGGGAGGTACCACGGACCACGTGGGGACGGCCGCCCTCGGCCGTCCCGGCGAGCCAAGATCCGCAGAAGCCAAAGACGATTCCTCGGCCTTGGGCCAATCCCTAGCCCAGTTGCTAAAGCGCCCGGAGATCTCCATCGAGCATCTGGCCGGAATTCTGCGAGATGCAGCACCAGAATTTTTCCAGCGCGGCAACTCCCCCAACTCCCCAGGAATTGGCTTGTCCTCAGAAGTTAGAAACGAACTCAAGTCGGTCGAAACTGAAATCAAGTACGCCGGCTACCTGCACCAGCAGCAGCGCTCGATCGATCGCCTGAAGAAGGCCGAGCAGCGCGCCATTCCCGAATGGTTCGACTACCGCTCCGTCAGCGGCCTCTCCCGCGAAATGCAGGAGAAGCTCCTGAACATCCGTCCGCGCACCTTGGGCCACGCCTCCCGAATTCCCGGTGTAACCCCCGCCGCCGTCTCGCTGGTCAACGTCTACATCGAAATTCAGGGCAGGCGCCGCGCGCAGGCCGCCGCCCTCTAAAAATCAAAAAACCCCCCGCCCAGGCGCGGGGCGGTCCAAGGGAAGACTCCTCACTTGCGCGCGCGAATCTTCCGCAACTCCTGCAGCAGCGCCGCAATATCCGGCAACTGATCGATCGGATACACCTTCGCAAACCGAATCACGCCCTCTTGGTCGACGATGAACGCCGCCCGCTCGCTGATCCCCGGCACCGGCGGCGCCTCCCGCAGGATGTCGAATTTCCGGGTCACTTCTCCGTGCGGATAAAAATCGGCGCACAGCGGAAACCGCATCATGCCGATCTCCTTCCGCTGCCAGGCCAGGTGACTCGCAATCGAATCGACGCTGATATCCAACAGCTGGCCATCGGCGGCCGTGAACTTGTCCTGCATGGAATCGAGGAGCGGCAATTGCGACTCGCAGGTCGGCGTCCAGTCCAGCGGATGGAAGGTCACCACCACATGTTTCTTTCCCCGATAGTCGCCGAGTCGAAACCTGAAGCGCCGCTCACCCTCGACCGCGGGCAATTCAAAATCCGGTGCCCGGTCTCCTGCCTTCAATGCCACAAACCGCCCCTTCCCCTCGCTGAATTCGCACACCCATTCTACTGCGCCGCTGGGTCCTGCCTCCGCCCGATTGCCAGCAACCGGGCTCTCCCACCCGCGCGGGGCCCGGGATTCCGGGCATACTCCCGCAATTAACATTCCCGTAACATTTCCACCCCGCCTCGACCGCCAATATCTTGCGCATGCCGCTACCGTCCCAGGAGCCTCTGGTCCGGTTCCAGGACGCCATCCGCGCCAAGCAAGCCCGCAGGCTGGTCATGGACTGCACCGGCGTTCCCTAGATCGACTCCGCCGGGATCGGCGCTTGGGTCTGTGCCTACTTCACCCACCACAAGGACGGTCGCTCGCTCGCCCTGGTCGGCGTCAGCGACCGGATTCACGCTGCCTGGCTAGTGACCAGGGTTGAGCGGTTTTTTCGCTTCTTCCACACCCTAGCCGACGCCGAGCACCCCCAGCCGAGGGCGGCACAACGGATCCCGCGGGTGCCCTGTCCAGCCACCCGGTCACGGAATAAGCAGGAGGGATGAAGGATCGGCCTTCGCTTGCATCAGGGCGATCCTCGGCGTTCGCGCTCCAGGCCTAACAGTTGCATTCGCCCGCGCCACTTGAGATAGCCTTTTTTCCACGCCCGCCCCATCCGCAGAAGGGGGTTCTTCGTGCCCAGAAACTGGCGTGGTCGTCGCTCGAATCTTTCCATGTGCTGGAGGTAGCTACCAGGACGGCGGATCAGTCTCCTGTCCGCTTGCGTGGCAAGCAGGTCCAGCATCCTGTCAACGTCCCACCTTCCTGTGAGCAATGGACGGAACCGCAGCACCAGTTCCGCGGCGCAGTCCGGCAGATCAAAAATTGCAAAGATGACCGCCAGGTGCAGGATTTTTTCTGCCGTCAGGGGTTTCGCAAAGTCGTCATAGAGGCTGCTCCCCAGGTCGCGCGCGTACATCGCATCCCCCTGGTGCACTCTGCCCATTTCCGTTGCCCCGGGCGCCCGTCCGCTGAACCGGCCGGGCAGAGCAGCGGTGGAATACCGGCGAATCGTCAGGTTGAACAATTCGAAGCCGCGCGCCTTTAAGAAGCGATCTACGTTGTGGAAAGCGCCATCCGTTTCGTCGTGCGACCCCCAAAAACGCACTTCAATGCAGACACCCAGAACTCCCAGGTCCGTTAACGCCTGATCAAACGAGTGGAGAATCTCGAAATCCTTGCCGTCGACGTCGATTTTCAGAAAGTCGAGGCTGGTGATGCCGCTGCTGTTGAGATACTCCGGAACGATGACGGGCGACTCCGGATCCGCCAGCCGGGTGCCAGACCACAAATTGGCGGATCGCTTTTCCTTGTCCGTGACCTGCTTGTTTTTCGGGTAGGCGAGTTCCATGTATCGCAGCGTGCTCAAGCGAGGCCACGGATTGCGGTCCTGATCCGGCTTACCTGCTTTTTTGATCGCGAAGGGATGATTCGGAGCGATGCCCGCGAACGCATTCAAGTACGTGACGCCCGGATTCCTCTCTTTAGCCCTGAGCCTTTCAATCTCCCCGACATCGGGATCAATCCCAATCGCGCGAAGTCCACGCCCCAGGCGCCGCCACTGCCGGTCAATGCCGCCCGAGCAGCCCACGTCCACCAGTTGAAATGCGCCCGGCTGGGCCATTTCCGCTACGTAGTCGAGCAGCGGGCAGGAGTTGACCAGTCCATCCACAGTTAGCCGTTCCTCAGCAGCATCCGCAAGCTTTTCCTCGGATTGCTTCCCGCGCTTCCCAGACTATGAGCGGCGTAACCAGCAGAGCCGCGGCCGGATCAGCCCAGGCTGTGTGCCAGATCGCGTGCGCCGCCAGCCCCGCCAACCCAATCAAGGAGAGGTATGCGCACAACGCCGATTCAGCCGCATCCGCGCGCAGCGCTGCGCTTCCCGTGGCTGCGGACAGTCGCCGCTTCTCCCCGGCCAGCCAGGGCATGATGATCGCGGCAGCCGCCAGAATCGCGATTCCCAGGTAGCTCGGGCGGGCTTCGGCGTATCCCAGCAGTGCGATCGCGGAAGCAATCACCACGTAGGCCGCCAGCAGGTAGAGCAACGCGCCCGCGATGCGCGCGGCACGGCGCTCGTCGGCTTCTCCCCCCGTCCGAAATCGCCACAGGACGACGACCGCCGAGAACAGTTCAATCGCGCTGTCCCCGCCGAACGCCAGCAAAGCAGGGCTGCGCGCCTGCCACGCGGCAGACAGCGCCACGCCAGCCTCTACACTCATCCACAGAATGGTGATGATCTGGATTCGATGAATCCAGCGGAGAGTGCTCGCGGGCAAGACTTGTAGATTCGAGGCCATCGACCACTCACCGGAGACTAAGAGCAATTTGAAGTGAGCGAGTACTAACGTACAAACAGAGAGACAACGTATCACATCCAACCGCGGGCACCCGACCCTGCCTTTCCGCCCGATCCTCGCGGTCTTCGAAAAGCCAAGGCGCGCACTGAACGTACCGGTCGGTCCCCTACCCTCTCTCAAACGCGTGTTTCTTTTCCAACTCCGCCAAGGCCGTCTGCGCCGCCGATTCAAACTCCTCCGCCCGCTCCATCAGCGCAGGCTGCGCCGTAGCGTAACGCCCTTCCAGCTTGATCAGCCCTGGCCCCGCCAACTGGTTCGCCAGCTCAGCCAGCTGATCGGTGGACGTTTGCAGATACTGCGCTTCGGCCGCATCGCCCAGCCAGACATCTCCGCCCACCAGCTTGCTCTGCCAGTAAATCTTGCGCTCGAGAAATGTCACGATCGTCTCCTCCGTCGCCTTCCCGAACACCCACTGGTTCCGCTTGAAGTCGTAATGGCGGCTGGAAAAATTCAATGGCACCAGCTTCCCTGACTTCACGAACTCCAGCTGCCGGTTATCAACTTCCCGCCGTAAAGCATTGATCACCGGCCCGAGCGCGTCCCTCGGTTCAAGCGACGGCATCAGCTCGCGCACCGTCGCCGACATATTCACCGCCACCGACGCGTGCAATCCATCCGATCCTGCCAGCCGAATGTCGCCATGCAGCACCCAGAAATCGGCGCCCGAAGTCGACTTGTGAAACGGCCATTCAATCTGAAAGGTGAGCGGCAACCCCGTCAGGGTTACATAGACAGTTTGGGTGAGATTCGATTCGTTGCCCTGCTGTTCGCCAGTCATATCTGGTCGCGCGACCTCCGCTAAAGCCAAAGCCAGATATTTTACTGCTTTCGAATTCACAGTTGGCGCCGGGGATGCGGAATCCGACGAGGCGAGCGGAGAACTCTCATCTATGCCGCCTTTGTCCCACTTAGCTATGTTTTTTCCCCAAGCAATCGTCAATTAACCTTCAATCCGGGGATAGAAAGCGCAGCGCCGTTCCACGCATGAATGACGCTGATACGTAACCACAAAGGTTCGCCCAACCGCCCGAGCGCACATGGATCAGTCGGCCTCACTACGGATCTGAACTTGCAACTCAAGATAGCCCCCCCTTGTAAACACAATTTTACGCACTTCCTCCCGACCACGCCCCTTACGTCGGTGATCCACGGCTGGTGACTAAACGCTCATTACTCTCAGGGGTCTCAGCGAAAGCCGCTGAACATGACGACGTCACTGTCGTTCAGGCGGCCGCGCGTGATGGCGATCTTCCTGCCATCGCCGGACCAGGCGTAGGCGACGAGGTTGGAGGACTCGGCATCCACCTGCGTTAACGGAATGGGCGCGCCTCCGGCCAAGGGCTGTAAGCTGTATATAGAGGTCGCCCGCGTTTCCGGCGAGAGGCCGGGAGTCAAACAGGTCAAGCTGAGGACAAATCTCGAGGCATCGATCCCTCGGCCGGGCAAATGCAGAGAGAGCCGTCTCCGCGTCTCCGTGATGAAACAAAACACGGCTGCCCAGAGTTCAGTAGAACTCGACGGAACCAAACCCCAACCCCTGCAGCAGGCTTGTCAACGTCGTCCGCGCATTCTGCTGCGCCGTCTTCAGGATGCCATCGACCACCGCCGCCTGCAGAAGTTGCCGCTCGGCTTCCTGCCGCACCTGGCTCTCGAGATTCGGATCCACCGGCACCAGCAGCCCGGTTTGCCGCGAATACACCCGCGTGCGCGCGCTGTCGATCCGCGTCGAGAACACTTGCGCGTACGGCAGATGCAGCCGCACCTGCCGTCCGTTGACCGATACATCGCCGCTGTTCAACCCACTGAAGTCGACCCCGGCGACCACCTCACCGTGCACCAGCATGAGCAGCCGATCCCCAGCCAGGAAGTCCGGCAGAATCACATTCTCTTTTTCGCCGCTCACGACCTTGTCCACCGTGTAGACCACCGTCTCGAGCCGCTGCAGTTGTTGAATCTTGTTGACGACGGTCGGCTGGCTGACGTCCACCCGCGTGCTCCGCCCCAGGAGCACGCCGAACAGCCGGCCCCAAAGCGACGAATCTGCCTGCCGCGAAAGCAGCGCCAGGGCCGCCGCCCCCAGCAAGATTCCCACAAGCAAAGCCGGAACCCATCTGTTGCCGCCGCGGGCGGGATATTTTTCGGGCCCTTGTGGAGACAGTGTCGTGTTCATCGCAGCATCTGACCCATTCCTTGTCGTCCGAAGACCGCAACATAGCACAGGGACGCGCCCACCGGAGGAAGCAATCCCATGTCGTTTGGGTCCGATCTAAGTTCCCGGGTTGCCAGCAACCAGGGGCCTGACTCTCGCGGCTTAGCCGACTTGAGCATGTCAGCTATCCTTCCCCTTCAGGTCTAGAAGGACCAAAGACTGTGCGCGCTATGACAATCCTTAAAGCTGCCTCGCTGCTCGCCTTGCTCATTCGACCGGTACCATTTTCGGCACAAACCGAAGCCTTGAAAGCCGGTGGTCTCAAAAATAGACCAAACAAGGCAGACCCGCTCGGTTGCTGCCGCCCTCAATGGATCAGTGCTGGTAGCCCGCCAGGGCCAGATTCTGTACGAGCGTGGATTTGGATTTGCTAACCGGGGGTGGAACGTCCCGAACCATGTGCAAAGCAGAGTTTGAAGTCGGGTCGTTGACGAAGCAATTCACCGCACTTCTCATCTGGCAGTTCGTTTCTGCAAGCCGCAGCAAGCCGGGGGAGAACCACGGTCGAGGAATTTGCTCACCCAATCTGGCAGCGGTGATTTGCGCTTTGGACCCGGTTCGAGTACAGCAACTTGGGCGATTTTCTGCTGAACGCGATTCTCGAGCAGATTTCCGGCGCGACTTACGAGCAGCTCATGAAAGGCCGCATCTTCACACCCCTCGGGATGAACGATTCTGGGTTTGCACCCCGGAGGCTGTGATTTCTCATGGCGCCGCTGGCCAGGAGCGCTCGGCTGCAGGTTCATCTGTGGCAATGCAAAGATGGCGCATGGAAAATTACGCGAGTGATTAGTTACGACCACCATGCTGCGGCGAAGTAAGGCGAATCGCTCATCGCGTAGCATGGGGCCGGCTCGTGCATGGTCGACATTCGCCTTTAGGCCACTCAGATAGGCAGCGGATCAGGTCGGCCAAATTGACGACCGAACGGGAACTCACAGGTTCAGAGTGCCCAACCGCAACCCACTCTGCGATTAGGCGCGTTGTAAAGTCGCCCCTAACACTTTGAAACCTTGAAAGCTATGAAACCCTGAAACCCGCCGTGTCCCCCGGCGCCAGAATTTGTCAGGCTCCAGCCATCCCCCGCCGACAGGATTTGTCCACCGCGCCAGTTGCTGTCCCCCCAAAGGCCGCCCAGTCCATCCGCAGACCCATCCAACGCACCTTTAAATAAAAGAAAAACTAAGGCTTATCCGGAGGTAACTGGAAGTCAGCTCCACCTCCGCACGGATGGCACGTTACCTGCGAATACCCGTCGTAACGCGGTAGAAACACCGCAACAAGCCATACCGGGGAGAGGAAAAAACAGATGTGGATCGATATTACACGCGGCCTGACCGTACTCGAAGGCGCCTGGAGCAATACTTCCGCAGCCGATAGCGCGGGACCCGAGCCTCGGATCCGGCCCGACGCCTCCGACGACTATCTCGAACAGGCGCAAACCTACTTCAACCTGGGCCGCCCGCAGAGCGCAGCGATTCTAGCTGGCGACGTCCTCCGGGAAACCCTCCGGAAACTTTGCCGGCGCAACCGCGTACCTCTGGTCAGCCGGCTCACGGTCAACGACATGAATTCCGAACTCGCCAAGAGGGGCGTCTACAACGTTGCGGTCGCACAGCGCCTCAGCCACCTGACCAACATTTGGAACAAAGCCAACTGCGGCCAGTGGTCCGATTTCTCGAAGACCGACGTCCAATTGATGCTCGGAGAAGTTCGCGCCTTCGTAACCGACTACGCGACGAACCAGGCCATCCAGTAATCAGCCAATCAGCCAATCAGCAAAGACTTCTTTTCCTCCCCAGAAGTCATTCCATCCCCCCAAAACTACCGGTTCGATCGAGCCCGGGCTCTGAAATCGTTTCCGCATTTCTCTTGTCATTCCGACGCCAAGCGCAGCGGAGGCGGAGGAATCTGCGCGGTTTCCCTGCAAGGAGTCACCGCTCGAGGCTAACCCCTGAGACCCGCCGCCTGTCCTTTGCTACCATCACAATGTGTTCCGCGCCCGCTTCAAAAATGAAATCGTAGCCGAATTCCTCCCGCCAACGCGTGTCGGCAAAAAGCATAAAGCCATCATCCTCTGCGACGGCATGCCCTCCATTCCGCGCAAGCAACCGCTAGCGACCTTCCTCTCCCAAAAAGGATACTGGGTGTTCTACCCCCGCTACCGAGGAGCCTGGGAAAGCGATGGCGTATTCCTGGCCAACTCTCCCCACCAAGACATTCTGGACGTCATTCATGAACTACCCAAGGGCGTGAAGGACTCCGCTTTCGGCCGCAGATTCTCGCCCTCCCCCGACGAGATTTTCGTCATCGGCGGAAGTTTCGGCGGGCCCGCGGCCCTGCTGTGCTCCCTCGATCCGCGAGTGAAGAAGGTGATCGCAAACTGTCCCGTAGTGGACTGGTCGATTCTGTCCCAAAGCGAAAAGGCCGAGACCTCGAACCCGAGCTATGCCGCCTATATCCGAGATGCGTTTGGCAACGGCTATCGACTCTCAGACAGAAACTGGAAGAAGCTACATACCGGCAAGTTCTACAATCCGAGCTATCACGTGCGCGAAATGATCCCCTCGAAGATCATGATGTTTCACGCCAAAGACGATCCCTATATCCCCTGGCGTTCCGTCGACCGATTTGCCAAGTCGACCGGAGCACAACTCAAACTCCTGTCGCGCGGCGGACACGTCCGGACCGAATTCATCGTTCAAAAATATTGGCCGCAAATCAAGAAATTCTTCGAGGCCGGGAGCGAGGGCTCGAGCCCCCGAGGTCCGCAGTTTCCTGATTTCTGAAGCCTGGCAAACGAAACGATCTGGGAATGAGAGAATATCCGGAACAATCTTCGCGCCTCACATCCGGCGCGGAATCAAGCGAAGCAGCCTTCATGCCCAATTCCGTCGTTCCTCTCGTCATCGCCGCGACTCTCGCCCTTCCGTTGGCGCCTGCCCAACAACCGCCCGTCCCATCCATCGATCCGCCCAGCGGAGAGCGACTCCTGCTGCGCCTTGAGGCCGAGGGAGTCCAGATCTATTCCTGCGCCTCCGACAACGGTGCCCCCGCGTGGAGGTTCCAGGGACCGGAGGCCAAACTCACCAGCGCGAAGGGAAGCCCCGCAGGCAGCCATTTCGCCGGACCCACCTGGAAGCTGCTCGACGGCAGCGAGGTAAAGGGCAGCCCCGTGGCCTCGAAGCCTGCGCCCGAGCCTGACGCCGTGCCTTGGTTGCTGCTGAAAGTCGCGAGCGAGACCGGAGACGGTAAGCTCCGCGGCACCGACTACATCACCCGCACCAACACGAAGGGTGGAGTCGCTCCCCCGTCCGGCTGCGACCCTTCCCATCAAGGCGCCCAGGCCCGCATCCCTTATTCGGCTTCTTATAGTTTCTATGGCAAGTGAGAACCTCAGGTGTCAGGTCTTGGCTCTCAGGCTTCAGGTATCTCAGGTCTTAGGTGGCCGCCACCACAAACGGAGTCCCGAACGCCTGCCCCGAGCGAAGTCGAAGGGAGCACAGCCACTGGCCCCGCGAACGGCAAGCAGCCGCACAGCGACCCAAGGCCCAAGACTTAGCCCTAAGACCTAAGCCCAAAGCCCAAAGCCCTAAGACCTGCCGTTTCAGACATGGGATACTCGTTCTCGAAATGGACTCCCTCCGCATCGCCGAGCTGCTCGACCCGTTTTTCACAACTCCCGGTTTAAGCCGCGCGCAGCTCGATCAAATATCGATCTACATCGATCTATTGCTGCGCTGGAACGCCCGAGTAAACCTCACCGCCATCCGCACCCCGGAAGAGATCGTCACCCGCCACTTCGGCGAATCCCTCTTCGCCGCCCGCCATCTGCTTCCGGATGCCGACGACGGCCCGCCGCAAACCGCAAACGAGAACGCGGGCCAAAGACCCGCCCCAGCCGATAAGAGTTCCGCGCACCCGGCCTGCGTCGTCGATCTCGGTTCCGGAGCCGGCTTCCCCGGCATCCCCTGGAAGATATGGTCGCCGCAGACGCCCGTCACGCTGATCGAGTCCAACCAAAAGAAAGTAGCCTTCCTGCGCGAAGTCATCCGCGCCCTTACATTGACGGACATCAATGTATTCCCGGCCCGCGCCGAAGACTACCCCGCCGCCGCCGCCCTCGTCGCACTGCGCGCCGTGGAACGCTTTCAGGCCATCCTCCCAATCGCGGCCCGCCTGCTAGCCCCCGCCGGAACCCTGGCCCTGCTGATCGGCCAGTCCCAGGTGGCGCCCGCTCGCGACCTACTCCCCGCTCTCCGCTGGTTCGATCCGCTCCCCATCCCACAGTCCGAGGCGCGCGTCTTGGTTCGGGCGAACATCGATCCAGGTTGGGCACTCCATTCCTGAACAGGAGTGGCGAACCAGACTCGTAACAAGTGGGAAATAACAAGGTTGCATGGTGTCCATCGCCGAACAATCTCACGCTTCAGAAGGAAGAAGTGGTGAAGGGCGTGACAATTCCCTTCTTCGGGTGGTCCCCGGTAGGCTGTCAGGGCAATGTTCCACGTGGAACACTCATCCGATTTGCAACGACGGCGATGGAAATCCACTGGAATGTTCCACGTGGAACATTCCAGCAAATAGGCGATGGGGTTCTACGTGAAACACTTGTGGTCGTTTGCGTGCGACCTCTCCCATCCATCGTTCGAAATGACTCCTCTGATTTCACGAGGCCGTCGGCCCCCTAGATCCGGGCAGACTTGGGAGTGTCCATCTCAAGGCTCGCCAGGCGGCTCTCAGCCCGGAGAAAGCCAAACTCGTTCGGCAGAATCTCCTCAACAGCAAACCAGGCCCTTCGGAAGAGTTCAACGTCGAAATCCCAGTTGTGTTCCGCGTGGAACGTTCGTTCAGCTTCGCCGATCCAAAATCTCCGCTGCTCGTGAAAGCAAGCTCTCCTGAATTCTGAACAACGCCTTTCATGTTCCCGCGTGGAAACATCAAGAATCGAACAACACTTGCGGGTTGGAAGCGGACTAGCAAAACTCACACAAGTGTTCCACGTGGAACATTCTGTTGACGTGACGGTCTGTTGAAATGACGGTCGAAATATTTCCCAATTGGTTTCGTTTCAACCGCAACCGAAAATTCTCTGCTGCACCAAACTCTGTCATTGCAAATGCGTGGCGATTCGACTTATGCTGCGCACATCTCTGGATTCTCTGAAAACTAAATGGGACGCG
>Ga0137418_10000067_pt1 | contig 68033 bp, 62 predicted proteins | sample CZODoug3_1_2_16f_FD_122242 | JGI IMG/M metagenome (GOLD analysis project Ga0137418, IMG submission 122242) | Vadose zone soil fungal communities from Angelo Coast Range Reserve, California, USA - CZODoug3_1_2_16fungal (Hybrid Assembly) | ecosystem: Environmental > Terrestrial > Soil > Vadose...
CCACGCTCGAACACATGAGCAGCCGCGGACTCGTCTCGCGGGAAGCCGGAGGATGGCGGCTGACCGTGCCGCCCGATCGTATCGAGGTGGGAGTGCCCGACGGTTTGCGAAGGCTGATCGAGGCGCGCATCGAGCGGTTGAGCGCGGACGAACGCAAGGTGCTTGAGGCGGCGAGCGTGGCCGGCGTGGTGTTTGTCGCAAGGACTACCGCTGCCGCGGCGAACCTGAATCCGGAATATTTCGAGGACCTGTGCGATGGGCTGTCGCGCCGGAAACAAATCGTCCGCCTCACGGGCGTACATCGGTTCCCCGACGGCAGCGTCTCGGCACGCTACGAATTCCTGCATGCCATTTACCGTGACGTTCTCTACGGTTGCCAGCCGTCCGGCCGCCGGGCCAGGCTGCACGCGCGCATCGGCCACCTTCTGGAGGATCTGTATGGTGAGAACTCTGGCGAAATCGCAGCCGAGCTCGCGCACCATTTCGAGCTCGGGCTGGACTGGGCCCGTGCGGCGACTTATCTGCAACGGGTTGCGGACACGGCCAACAGCCGGCAAGTCCAGCGCGAAGCGACCGCTCTTTCGCGGCGCGCCCTCGAACTGACGCGTCGACTGCCTGAGGGGCAGCGTGCCGCCCTCGAAACGGGGATTCTGGAGAGGCTCGCCGCGATCGATATCGCGTTTCTTGAAATGAGTGCGTTGGAAATCCAGGACGTGCGTTAAATCCAAAATGGAGGCTCATCCGTGAAGATGGTCGGGCAGCGCTTCGCGGGCTGAAAAAGAGGCCGCATCGTCAAGCGCCCGCGGCGATCAGCGAAGCGGGCGGCGAGGTCAGGAGCCTCTTTCGAAACGCGTGGCCGGGTGGCAGCGAACGCTCGAGTCTTAGGGTCGCGGCCTGGGCCAGTTCGCGATGATGCTGCGCCGATGCGCTGTCGCCGGCCGACTCGAAGAACTTGGCCGCCAGCGCCTGGACTCTCCAGGCGGCCACCGGAACCTCGAAACGCTCGACGACCGAGAGCGCCTCGGTGATGTGTTCGCGAGCCCGCGGCAGGTCGCGCTCGCACATCGCGATCTGCGCGGCGACCTCGAGTGCCAGCGCGCGCCAGGTCGCTTGCCCACCGCCTGCGGTCAATGCGAGCAGGTCTTTCGCGTGGCTCGCGGCGCGAGCCGGATCGCCCCGGGCGATCCAGAGTTGCGCCAGCACCCACTCGACGGCGGTCCTCCAGTACCAGTGAAGGGCGACTGGATTCTCCAGCATCTGTTGGCGCGCCGCCTCCAGGTGTTCGAGCGCCGCCTCGTACTGTCCGAGCCCGGCTTGCGCGGCGCCGAGCGTTACGAGCCTGGCTCGCTCCTCGCATGGATTGAACGCCGGCGGGAAAGCGGGATCGATGGTGCCACTGCTGTCCCATCCGGGAGCAATCGTCTCGCACGCATCGCGCGCTCTTTCGAACTCGTGGGCGATCACCCAGCCCCAAGCGCGGTACACGCGCACCGTATTGCCGAGATACAAAGCGCGGTTGCGCTCGAGCACGGAGATTGCTTCTTCGAACTCGCGATCGGCCGTTGACCACTCGCCGAGGTGGATGGCGCTCCAGGGCCGCACGACCTGATAGGCTCCCCAGTAGGCGAGGCCCAGGTTCACGTTCAAGTCCGACACATCGATCGATTCTTCGAAAAGGACGGAGACTCCGAGCTCGACCTGGCGCCGGCTTTCGCGATAGCGCGACGCCATGAACTGGATGCAGGTGTTCTCCAGGCGATTCCAGGCGAGCGCGCGCCAGTCCGCCGACGCCTCGATGACGATGCCTGACTCGCGGAAGATCGCCGCGCTTTCGTCGTTCCAGCCCAGGCGCCACAGGCGCCAGAAGTGGCAGCTCGCCTGCGCGATCGAACGAACGACAGGATCGCTCTGCTGTCGGTTCAGTTCGATGGCCCGGCTGATGAGGTATTCGCTTCGCGACAAGCTGGTCCAGGAGCTCGGAAAGACTTGACCGAGCAGGGCCCGTTGCTGAATGTCCGGTTTCCCATACTCCTTCGCTTTGGACTCGAGCGCTTCGTATCGCCGGAGCGCCGTGGGATGATAGTTCGCGGCAGCGATCATCGCGGCGCGCTCCAGAAGCTGCAGCTCGGCCGCTGGCCGCTCCTCAGGGCGAAGGTTTCCGACGAGGTCAAGTCCACGGCTCAGGATCGACAGAGCCTCGTTCGGGGAAAACCGCTTCACGGCGACGTCGGAGGCCAGGCGCGTGTACCTCAGCGCCTTGTCCCATTCCATGCCCTGCTCGAAATGGTGAGCGAGCTGCGCGGCGATATCGTCCGGGGAGATCTCGCGAGATTCTCTCAGCAGCAGATTCTCCAGGCATTCACCGGTCCGCCGGTGCAGCTTGGCCCGATGTCGTGGCGCCTGCCGCCGGTACAGAACTTCGCGGTACAGCGCGTGCACGAACTCGTATCGCGATGAGTCGCTGCCGTCCGGAAACTGCCTGGGGTCGGCCGGGCGAATGATTCGATGGCGGCGCGCCAGCGCGGCGTACAGGTCTTCCAAATGATCCGGCTGCACGTCGGTCGCCGTGGCGGCGATATCGACTGAGAAGACAGCCCCGGCGACGCTGGCCACCTCCAGCGCCCGCTGCTCCTCTGCGCTCAGCCGCCCGATCTGGACTTCGATCATCTGGCGCAGGGTTTCGGGAACCTGGACTTCGATCTCGTGAAGGGGGGCGGCGATTCGCCACACCCCGGTGTCGCATGAAACGAGACCCCGACGTGCCAGGTGATCCAGGGCCGCGGTCATGAACAGAGGGTTGCCTCCGGAGTTGCGGTGGATCAGGTCGGCGAGCCCGTCCGGCAGATCACATCCCGGCGCCATGGCGGTCAGATATTCGGCGACCTCGGCTTTGGCAAGTGGTCCGAGCGGGATCTCGCGGCAAAGCCCGTGCATCAGCAGGTCCTGCTTCAAGGCCTTCAGCGGATGGTCGGAAGGCATCGCCTCGATCGAGCGGATCGTGGCGAGCAGCATCAGCTTGGCGGGCGCCCGCCGGCGCGCCAGCGCGGACAGCACATCGACGGTAGAGTGATCCACCCACTGAAGGTCCTCCAGGACGAACAACAGCGGCTGGCTCGCGGTGATCGTCTGAAGCGCATCGCCGATCTCGCGCAGCATCCGTGCGCGGGTGGCTCCCAGCAGTTCGCGCTGCAGCGTCTCCCGATGTTCGCGCTTCAGCAGCGCCGGGAACTGCACGAGCCAGGTGGGCGCCTGCGAGGCAAGGATTTCGACGATCGCCTCTCCTGCCGGACCCCGGCACAGTTGGCCCAGCGCCTCCAGTATCGGGTAGTAGCCTTCCTGTGAGCCGAAACCCTCGACGCATTGCCCCAGCGCAATGCGCAGGCCCGGCGCCTGGCTCCTCGCCAGGCGCTGGAACTCATCGACCAGGGCTGTCTTGCCGATCCCCGGCTCGCCCGTGACAAAGATGAACTGCCTTTGCCCGCGGCAGGCTTGTCCGAGGTATTCGGACAGAGCGGCCAGCGCGGCGCTTCTTCCGACCAGGTGATGCTCGACCGGCCTGGTGTCCGACGCTGGCAGCGGAGCGGGGGCGGCGCTGAGCGGAGCGATGAATCGGTAGCCGCGGCGCGGCACGGTTTCGACATAGCGTGGGGTTTTCGGGTTGTCCTCGAGCGCCTTGCGAATCTCCAGAACGTGGTGCTTGAGCACCTCGGGCTGGACATACGAGCGGGCCCACAGCGCGTCGAGCAGCTCATCGTGCGTCACGAGCCGACCCGCGTGCTTGAGGAGGTAATCGAGCAGGGCGAACGCCTTGGGTGTCAGCAGGACGCGTTCGTCCTCGGCGGACTCCCCGCGACGCCATAGGCACTGATTTTCCGGGTCGAACCGGAACTGCAGAAACTGCATGGGCCTTACCTCGTCCGAGGCTTGGGCGGACTGCGGGCCTTGCAATCGCAAGTATCCGCTAAATCGAAGACGTCTCCGTGAACTCTGCGGGTCACATATTTGTCGATATCCTAAGGATTTCCCCGGGAAGTATTGCCGTGTCGGCCTGATTTGGCGGGCGCCTTCGCCGGGGCGGTGGACCTGGAGCGCAGACGAAGCAGCGCAACCAACGCTGTCTCGTGCTCGCGGGCGAATCCATCCGGTGACCGGTTGCCGGGGAGCATGACACTGGCTCCCGCCAGCACCCAACGCAATCCAGGTCCCCAGCATACGGCGGTATCCGCGTCGACGGAATCGAGCACGCCCTGTGCCACCAGCAGATCGATCTCGCGTTGAAGCGCAGCACTCAGACGGATGGCCGCAAGTCCGGGCAGTTCCCTTCGCACGAAGATTGGCTTCTTGCCGACCGAGGCGTAGAAGGAAAGCGCCCGGCGAACCGCCTGCAGCGAGGTCTTTTCACCCGCGGCGATTTCGACCAGCGGCATCAGGTGAGGAGGATCCATCGCGTGACCCGTAACGCAGCGCTCCGGATGCCGACAGACCGACTGTATTGTGCCTATCGCCAGGGTTGCTGAACTCGACGCGATGAGGGCGTCGGCCGCGGCAATCCGGTCTATCTCCGCGAACAGTCCGACCTTCTGCTCGTGGTCTTCGGGTCCGCATTCCTGGATGAAATCGGCTGCCGAGACGCCTGCGGCGACGTTCGGCGTGAAGGACAGGTGCTCGGGTGAGCCTTTCGGCGAGATGCCGAGCACCTTCAATGCGGGCCACGCCGCGTCGATTGCCCGGCGCAAATTCGCCTCCGCCCCGGGCTCCGGATCCGTAGCGATCACGTCGAATCCACGCGCAAGGTAGAACGCCGCCCAGCTCGCTCCGACCGCTCCGGCGCCGACGATTGCTACCCGTCGTACGACCTTATCCAGCACCATGGCTTCCATTGGTTGTTGGGCTCTTCTGAGATGCCCGGTTGTTGGCAGATATCGGGCATCCCACGTTCATGATGGGTATCGCATGCTCGCGAGTCTTTTCGGCGGGTGCTCCCATTTTGCGTTCTTGCCGTGAAAACCCTCGACCAGTAGGCAACCTCATTTTGACCAAGAAAGGACCTGACGCTCACGACTCCAAAGGCGAAGCCGCCTAGCCTTGCTTCATCGCTATCAAGACGTTGCCCGAGGATCCGCCGATGTTCGAAAAGCAGCAGAGAACCGCAAGCTCCAGGCCGACCTTGAGGTTGCGGCTGGCCCGGCGCGTAGCACTGACGACCGCAGTCCTGACGCTGACAACCTTGGTTGGCGGGTCGCCAAGGTTCGCACAGCAGGCGCTCGCGGCGCCGAGCGAGGCAGCCCCCTTCTCGGTGCCGGCGGGCTCCCCCGACGGGTATATGCAGGCGGGCGCTGACTTTGCGCGCGAACTGTATCCGAAGGTCGAGATCTCCTTTTGGGAGGCGGAAAGCGGATCGTTGTCCGTTTCGCGGATCGAAGGCGACAGTATCCGGTGCGTGCTGCGTCTGTCTCCTGTTGCCGATGACGCCCTGCGGCCACTCGGTCGCTTTCTAAATGGTCGTCTGGACCCGAAGACGCAGGTGATGTTTGCGACGGCGCACGAGATCGGGCACTGCAAGTTTCGCGAGGCATTCCTGAAACAGTCCGACGGCCGCGCGGCCGATGCGAGCGCATTCCCGTGGCTGGCGCAGGAGGCGGCCGCCGACGCCTACGGCATCCTTTCAACCGAGCGTAAGCTGGGCGCAAGCGAGCAAGTGCGGCAGGCGGTCGTCATCTCCCGCATGCTGGCTTCGGCCGCGTACCGCGACCCCAACCATGCCACCGGGCACTTCGTTTCGGGTGCCCTGGCGCTGTGCCCGCAGAACCGGTCCGACGCCGACGCCGTGCAATGCGCGGTGGCAACCGCCTATTTCACGGTCGGGAGTCTCGCCAACGACGAGCAAGGGTCGCCGTATCCGGTGGACTCGGCGCCACAACTCATCTACGAGCTGGGCGTCAAGCAGATCGCCCAACGCATCCGCGTCTACCACGATATCGCCCAGTACAAGGCGCAATACTCCGGCGCCGATCTGAGCCGGTTCGCGTTCAACGAGATCTCACGGCAGGGGGAGTCGCGCTACATCACCGCAGTAAGCGGCCAGCAAACGGATGCCACGTACGGTCTGGCGGACTATTACGGTTTCAAGACCGGGAAATTGGCTACAGATGCCAGGCGCAACGTCACCGCGCTGCGCATCGACGGCCCAGACGAGCTCGACTGGCTGCTGACGCTTGGGGCGGTCGTGCGCACCGAAGACGGGCAATCACTTAGCAAGGGCCGCTGAACAGCAAAGCAGGTCCGCAGTCGGAGGCTGAATCGTGTACCAAAGCGCGATACCGATCGCGGAGGCCCTGGCGAAGGGCCCGACTTACGGACCCTTTCGCGGTCTGACCAATCGCCGAATCGTGCTGCGCTCGCGGCCGGTCCGGGCCCTACGCGCGGAAAACTTAGCTCTTGAAGAGCACGCCGTTCCGGCTGCCTCAGCCGATCAGGTGCTGCTACGGACCCTGTACCTGTCTCTCGATCCGTACTTGCATGCCAGCATCGAGGATGCGGCGAACGATGCAGTGCCCGTCAGAGTTGGGCAGGTGATGGCCGGCAGCACGGTCTCGCGCGTGGAAGCGTCGCGGCACGGCGACTCGCTGGCAGGCCAGATCGCGAAGCTCAGGGGGTGCCGTACGGTCGTGCTGGCTGGAGCTGCCGACAAGCGCCGATTCGCAACTGAGGACACGGCCTTTGATGCCTGCATCGAGCGCCGCGCGCCCGACTTGGGAGCAAGACTGAGGGTCGCCTGTCCCAACGGCATCGATGTCTACTTTGAAAATGCCGGCGGCGCCGTCTTCAACACGGTGCTGCCGCTGTTGAACAAGGGCGCGCGCGTGCCGCTTCGAGGAACGATAGGAGGGCGCGACGGTGCAGACTCCTCGGAAAAGGCAGTTCGGCTGCGGTACCTGGCCCGCTCGCTGGCAGCCAAGCGGATCAAGATGCAAGCGTTCATCGTTTCGGACCACCGCCGCCGCTACGGTGAGTTTGTCCAACAGATGAGCCATTGGCTCGACAGCGGCAGAGTGAAGTTCCGCGAAGACATCGTCGATGGCCTCGAGAATGCTCCACGCGCTTTTATCGGCGTTCTGGAAGGCAGAAGATTCGGCAAGCTGGTTATTCGCGTTGCGAACCTTGGGAGCACGGCGACAGCCGTGACCAGGGCGACGATGACCGGCGGGATTTAGGAATAACCACATGCCACCGAAGGGCAACGCCATTTTCACCAAGAAACGACCTCACGCTCACGACTTCGCCCTCGAACCTGCTTAACCTGCCTTCAACACGGATCGATCCATCGGACCAATCGGCGGCGACCGCAAAGCAGGGGAAGGGTTATGAGCAAAGAGATTGTGTGCGATCCGGCAGCGGAGGACGGGGCGGAGTTCGCCGACCTGCTGCAGGCCCGCTGCCCCGAAATGCAAGTGCTCACGGGTGCCGTCGGGTCAACCTCAAGTCGCGAACGGAGCCACTCCGAAATCCAGATCGTCATCCCGGGCGAGCGAGCAGTTGCCGAGATCGTGTATCGGACACCCGAAGGAAGCGTGCGGCGGCAAGCGATGAGCGAGCGGCAGATCTCGATCATTCCGGCAGGCCAGCCCCATCAGCTGTTGTGTGCGCGCGGGACCGATCTGACCGTTGTCCGGATCGCCTCTGACCTGCTGAAGCGGATTGCGCGCGAAAGCGGCATGCGTGCCGTGGAAGTCGTCGGGCAGTACGGCACCTTCGATCCGGTCATCTGGCATCTCGGCCGGGCAGTGCGCGCTGAGCTGCGCCGCCACCGCCAACTGGATGGTACGTATCTGCAGTCCGTTGCGGTGGTGTTGACCCGGCAGTTGCTTTCTACCTATGTCACGGCAGTCCTTCCGTTCGAGAGCGGGGGATTGCCTCGCTTCAAGTTGCGACGTGCGATCGAGTACATGCACGAGCACATGGCAGGCGACATCAGCTTTCGCGATGTCGCTGCCCATGTGCGGATGAGCGCCTACCACTTCGCGCGCATGTTCAGGCAATCGACCGGGGTGTCCCCCCATAACTACATCGTGCGCTGCAGGATGGAACGCGCGAAGGCGCTGCTGGCCGAAGCCCGCCTGCCCATTTCGGACGTCGCGTTCGAAGTGGGCTACAAGAGTCAGAGCCACTTCACCACCTGCTTCGGCAGAGTGATGGGTGTCACTCCTGGCGCATTCCGCGCGGGCGGGTGAAGCCGCGAGGCGCGCGCAGACCTTGGTTCAAGTCTTCGGAAAGCAATCGGTCATTCTTAGGAGAAGCCCGGATGGACCTATCCATCGGAGACGCCCGGAACGGGGCGACCTGGATCAGGGATTGCCTGATCGACGGCTCGGCCATGTCGCGAGCGATTGACAGACTTCAAGTGGAGTGCCGCAGCGGCATCCGGCACTTCAGCGCGATTGGAGTCGCGGTGTCGCTGGACAAGGCGCAGTCCGTGGAGAGCGACCTGTTGCGCCTCGAAGCCGAGCTCGATGTGGGCGGGTTTACAGTGCCGTTCTCGGCGCCTTGAGCACGCAGGGCATCAGCTGGTACAGCGTCGGCAAGCGTTCCGTGGGCACAGCAAGCAGGTGGCACGTAGGAGCAGGCTTTGCACTTGCCACTTTGGGCGTACTTTCTTGGCTGTTCGGTTGGAATGGCTACTCCAGCGCATTCGCAGTGCTTCTTTGCAACTCATATCTTGTGTCTGTTCTCGTCGAAGCATCTCTCCGAGCAGAGCAGGAGCGTAAGTTCCTGGGCGGTGTGCCTCAACCGAAGGCTCCCTGTTTCATGGAATTTCCCGCGCGAGTCTGGACTCTGCTGCAAGTTCAGTTTCTCCTGGTGGTCGTAATCTTCGGGTTCGCGAATATGTACGTCAAGAACGGCGGCATCCGGTATCAAGGAGCTCCAACCATGGTCGAGCAAGCCGACCACACAGCAGATGGTTCGTCGTCATCGAGAGTCGACCCCGGACCACTGGTCAATCGGATTGACGCGCTTTACTACAGTGCGGCCACGCTCAGCACGGTCGGGTACGGCGACTTCACCCCGACATCGAGCGCAGCACGCCTGCTCGTGATATGGCAACTTGGAACCGCGATGCTGATGCTGCTGGGTGTGTTTCCTTTGATCGTCGGGCGCATCAGCGACTTCTAGTGGACAGTTTGGTGGTCGAGCAGGGTGCTATATCGTCTTGAGCGGCATCATGTTGTGATCTAAGCAAAACGGGCGGGATGATCTTCACCCCGCCCGTCTACCTTGCTTTGTGCGGCTCAGTTCGTCAGAGCGATCTTAACGCCACTGCCGGCCAGATTGAAGCGCAGGCCGATCTCGGTGGCGGCAACCTTGATCACCACGCCGTTCTGGTTCTTCAGATAAACCGCATTTGCGCCACCGGCGATGGTTGCCCCGGCTGACAGGGCCACGTAGTTGCCGTCGAAATCGGACAGCTTGTTCAGATGATAGACATTGCCGCTGGCGGAGTAGCTGCTGGCACCGACGTCGACGATCGACAGGCCGTTAATGCTGAAGTTGTGCCTGTGGTTGTTGAAGGTCAGCGAGCCACTGCCCCACGTATAGCCGATGCCCGCCGCCACCGCGCCGCCGCTCAACTCCACCGACCCGTCGGCGGGAGTCGAATCTGAAACCGGGGGCGTTGAGGCATCACCGGCGAATGCCGGCGGCAGAATCGCTCCGAATGTCGCAATAGCAAGACTTGCAGCCCATTTATTCATACGAATCTCCTGTGGAAGAAGGTTTGGTAGAAATCGAAAAACGAATCGTGGCTTCGATCAGAAGCCGATTTGCTTTGATGGTTGATTGAGCGCTCCTGTGCAGAGGGTTGAAGGTGTCGCCTTGCTTTGGTCGATCTCAGTAGTAACGGGGCGGATTGATGCGCCGGTGGAAGACTCCGAATTCCCATATGTCCGGGCGGGCGAAGCATCGCGGGGTCGCCGCGGCCCTCCGCACTCCGGTGGCGCCCGAAGGCGGCCTGTTTGGCAGGTACATCACGCCGTCCAGAATGACCGGCCTCGCCGGTTCGAACGGAAGGGCGCGAGGCTTCAGAGCGTCGGAGCGTCCCGGCTTCGCCTGATCGATATCGCAGGCCCTTGGGTCCGAGCGCATTTCATCCGCCGACGCGCGGGTAGACGCAAGCATGGCCATGGTAGCCAGCAGCGGCACTGCCAAGCGGAAACGGAAATGAGTTGCGACGGCCATGCGCGTACGGGGTCCTGTCTCTGTAGTCTGCCGCAACTTGTCACCGGGGTCTTGTCAAAGCCTGCGCGCATTTTTGATTTCGTGCGAATAGCTGCGGCAGGGCTGGCGCCGGCACGGCAACGCCAAGGAAGAAGTCGGGATAGTTCCGATCACCCTGCGTTCGGCTTCAGAAATAGACCAGCAAATCCACCGCTCCCATGAGTTGCTGCGTCTCCCGCCCGCTGCCAAATGCTTTGATGCTCTGCGCGTCCGTCTGTTTGTCGTAGCGCAGCTCCGGGCGCAAGCGCATGAACGAGTTGAGATCGTAGCGAACTCCTACGGTCAGCGCGTTGATCGCACCGCGCGCGGCCGTCAGCGGCAGCAGCGAGAAGCCCTGCGGTGACCAGTATCGTTCGGCGCGCGCACCGAGACTCCAGTGCGAATCGAACTTGTAATGGGCGTGCAGGTTCACGTCGCCATAGGTCGCTCCCGTGAAGCCTCGGCCGCCGTCAGGACCGAGCCGTATCGTCTGCGGCCGGCCATCGCCGTCCTGCTTGCCCTCGAGCGCCTCGCCCGCGAAATACCACGGCCCAGTCTCCCAGAACCCGTTGATCGCCACATGCGTGCGGCGCTGCGGATTCGGCGAAACCACCGGATTGTTCGGAAACTGTGGCTTGTTGCCGGGATCGTTCTGTTCGTCGCCCGTGATGAAGGCGAAGTTGACGCCCCGATGGAAGTCATTGCCCCTCCATCGCAGTGCTCCCAGCAGCGTTTTCTGCCCGTTGTTGTCGGCCCAGTTCTGCCACCCATTGACGACGCCCAACTCTCCCATCCAAGCACCGCTGGGGCCGTGGGCCAGATTGGCCGAGGCCAGCACGCCGGCCACCTGGTTGGGGTTCGCAGCAAAGGCGTAGCTTCGCGAATAGAAGAAATCCGGCCCCGCTTTGGTCTGCACCGGAATCTCGTAGCTGACGCCGGCGCCGAACCGGCCCACCGTCAGGGCGGCGCCTTCGGCGACGGGTAAGGCGAACTGGGCAAAGACGTTCGGAAAAGCGAAGAAGTTTTGGCGACTCGAGGCTGCTTTGGCCGGGTTCAGGTCGCCCTGATGGTTGGGACCGATGTTGTCGTCGAAGCCGAACATGCGGGCGGCCTGGCCATTGCGCCCGTACATCGATTCGATCATGAAGCCCCAGCTGACGGCGCTGGCTGCCTCCCCGGGCTTGGGCCCGACCCTGGGCTGAACGTTGCCTTCGATGTCCCTGTGCAGAAACGTCTGGATCGTATCGAATGAGAAGTTCTCGTCGCTGACCTGAGGTAGCGGGTAGTTGGAAAGGCCCCCATGGCGCTCGCTCACAGTGGATACGTCGTTGCGTACGAACCCGCCCTGCACATACCCGTCGAACTTGATCCCCGACTCGTCGATCAATACTTCGACACTTCGAAACGCGCCGGATGCCTTGCCAGCAGCGGGACTCATCGCAGGCGATTCCTGCGTCGTCTGCGCCAGACCGTTGCAACTCATGGCGCAAAGCAGAATGGCAGCCAGAGGTCCAATCGTAGATGGATAAGTGGACATTCCAGCCAGCTGGGCGGTTTTCCGACGTCTTGTGCGATCGAGAGTCTTCACTTGCCGATGGTCCAGGGCTCGGACGACGTTGAGAAGCGATGAGCTCTCACGACATTGAAAGCCAGCAGAGCCGCCGTGAGCACAAGAACCGAACTGGTGCCGAAATGCAGCACGAGCAGCGCCCCCACCGCTGCCCCGAGGCACATCGTTGCCGTGGCTGCCAGCCGCCTCATTGGCCGGGGGCCGTCGCCGCCGGCCAAGCGCGAATCGGCTGCGAGTCCCGTCAGGGTCAGCGTCAGCACTGTGGTGGTAAGGTCGGGAACGGCGAGACGGCGCGCGGCGGCGTTTTGCAGCCCCATCGCGATGGCGAGCAGTCCAATCAGAAAGAAGGACGCAGCGCCGGTCGACGTGTCAGCCACCGCGAGCGAGAAGATCAGGGCAGCGACGAGCAGAATGAACTCGAAGTACATCGCGTAGGCAATGAGTCGGCCGCGGTGACGTCCCACGCGCGAGCCGAGGCGACCGCCCACCAGTGCGCCGGCCAGAAAGGCGCCGGTCGCAACCAGCGAGGCGGCAGCCGAAAAACCGGCGGCCCCTGCGGCGGCGAAGCCCAGGAAGATGACGTTGCCCGTCATGTTCGCCACGAACACGTGACCGAGTTGCAGATAGCTGATGGCATCCACAAGCCCGGTGACTGCCGTGAGAACGAGGAGCAGCGCCGGCAGCGGACCGTGCCGATCCTCCTGTGCGCTTGCGGCGGTATCAGCCCGCTGGATCAGACTCGACATGTCGTCCTTCCGTCGAAAGAATGGTTTCGCGCAAGTCCAGATACGCCACCAGCAGAAAGCCGCCGACCAACCCCAGGTGCTCGAAAAACGCGTTCTCGACGCCGAAGCGATCGGGCAACGGAATCTCCCAGAAGCGATTTGCCACGAACGTGGCAACGAGCGTGAAGCCGCCGAGCCACAGCGCGCCGATCCAGCGGTAATGGCCGGACAGGATCAGCAGGGACCCGGCCAGCTCGGTCACGATCGTCGCCGTCGCCGCCACTGGGGCGAGCGGCAAACCGAAGTGCTGAGCCTCGGCGACCGCACCGGAGAAGTCGATGAGTTTCTGCAATCCCCCCTGCAGATAGGCGGCGCACAGCCCGAGCAGCGCCACCGTGCGAATGACCCAGGATGTCAGCAGATGAGCTGCCGCCCGCTCTCCGAATCGGACCTGCGTAACAGCACGAAGAGACTTCATGAGCAACTCTTTCACAATTTCGGTAGTGGTGCGAGCACACCGCGTAACTCGCCGCGATGAGTGTGAAGGAGCGCTGCCCGCATGGCTTTCGCAAGCCTGCGCGCTTTTCGCTCGATGGCTGATTTCGACTTTGCTACAGAGCGATGCGCGGCTCAGGCGTCTTTCGCGGGGCCCGGCGCAGGCGAATGGTCGGATCGCGACGGCGCGCTGTGGATGTCACGATAGCCGCAAGAAAATCGAAAGCGGCCCCGGAATCGGAAGACCCGCGAACGTTCAATATAGATCATACGACTCAGCGCCTGAACGCAGACTTCAGCGCGACGGGTGCCTCATGTGGAGGGCCCAATCTGAGGAGATCATACATGTCCAATCCGAAGCTCGAAGTCCTCACGCCGCAGAACTCGCAACTCATCGTCATTGATCACCAGCCGCAGATGGCGTTCGGCGTGCAGTCGATCGACCGCCAGACGTTGAAAAACAATGTCGTCGCGCTCGCCAAGGCAGCGAAGGTATTCAACGTTCCGACCACCATCACCACGGTCGAGACACTGGGCTTCTCCGGCTACGCCTATCCCGAGCTGCTCGATGTGTTCCCCGACAAGCCCGTGCTCGAACGCACGTCGATGAACTCGTGGGACGACCAGAAGGTGCGCGATGCGCTCAAGGCAAACAAACGCAACAAGGTGATCGTGGCTGGCCTGTGGACGGAGGTTTGCAACAACACCTTCGCGCTGTCGGCGATGCTCGAGGGCGGGTACGAGATCTACATGGTCGCCGACGCCTCCGGCGGCACGTCGAAGGAGGCCCAGGAGTATTCGATGCAGCGCATGATCCAGGCCGGCGTCGTACCGGTGACCTGGCAGCAGGTGCTGCTCGAATGGCAACGCGACTGGGCGCGTAAGGAGACCTACGACGCCGTGATGGCGATCGTGCGCGAACACTCCGGCGCCTACGGCATGGGCGTTGATTACGCGTACACGATCGTGCACAAGGCGCCGCAGCGCACCTCGAAGGTCCATGAGGTGTTGGCGCCGGTGAAGGCGTAATACGGTCCACGCGGCATGGCCGACATGCGCACCTATCTACTATCGCTCGGCGCCGGTCTGCTGGTCGGCGTCGTCTACAGCCTGCTCAACGTGAGATCGCCAGCGCCGCCCGTGGTGGCGCTGATTGGGCTGCTCGGCATGCTCATCGGCGAGCAGATCATCCCGGTGGCCAGGCACATGCTGGAGGGTTCGCATCTTGCCGCCGCGTGGCGTCAGTCGCACAGTACGCCACACATCTTTGGCCTGCTGCCTGGGCGTCACGAGCAGGCAACGCAACTCAAAATTGACTTCGAACCAGGCGAGAACACATGAACCAACCAGAATCGAGCGCTGATCTAATCCTGCATCGCGGCCTCTTCACCACGCTCGCGCGCTCTCAGCCGACCGCTACCGCCGTCGCGATTCGCGACGGCCGCTTCCTCGCTGTCGGCGCCGACAGCGAGGTGATGGCGCTGGCAGGTCCGAAGACCAAGGTCGTCGACCTCAAGGGCCGGCGCGTCCTGCCTGGTCTCATTGACAACCATCTCCACATCATTCGTGGCGGGCTCAGCTTCAACATGGAGCTGCGCTGGGACGGCGTGCGCAGCCTCTCCGATGCGATGAACATGCTGAAGCGCCAGGTCGCCGTCACACCGCCGCCGCAATGGGTGCGCGTGGTCGGCGGCTTCAGCGAGCATCAGTTCGCTGAAAAGCGGCTGCCGACTATCGACGAGCTCAACGCCGTCGCGCCCGACACGCCAGTTTTCCTCCTGCATCTTTACGACCGCGCAATCCTCAACGCCGCGGCGTTGCGCGCGGTCGGCTACACCAAGGACACGCCAAACCCGCCCGGGGGCGAAATCGTGCACGGCCCGGATGGCACGCCGATTGGGCTGCTGCTCGCCAAGCCGAACGCGGGCATCCTCTACGCGACGCTGGCCAAGGGTCCGAAGCTGCCGTTCGACTTTCAGCTCAACTCGACGCGCCACTTCATGCGCGAGCTCAATCGGCTCGGCGTCACCGGCGCGATCGACGCCGGCGGCGGGTCCCAGAATTATCCCGAGGACTACGCGGTGATCGAGAAGCTGGCCGCCGACGGCCAGCTCACGGTCCGCCTCGCCTACAACCTCTTCACCCAGAAGCCGAAGGGCGAGAAGGACGACTTCGTGCGCTGGGCCGCATCGTCGAAGTACCAGCAGGGCGATGACTATTTCCGCCATAACGGAGCGGGCGAGATGCTGGTGTTCTCGGCTGCCGATTTCGAAGACTTCCGCCAGCCGCGCCCCGACATGCCGCCGGAGATGGAGCCCGAGCTCGAAGCGGTGGTGCGCATCCTGGTCCAGAACCGCTGGCCCTGGCGGATGCACGCCACTTACGACGAGACGATCAGCCGAGCGCTCGACGCATTCGAGCGCGTGAACCAGGAAATGCCGCTCGACGGACTGCATTGGTTCTTCGACCACGCGGAGACGATCTCGGAGCAGTCGATCGAGCGGATCGCGGCGCTCGGCGGAGGCATCGCCGTGCAGCACCGCATGGCCTATCAGGGCGAATACTTCGTTGAGCGCTACGGTTCGGGTGCGGCCGAAGCCACACCGCCGTTCGCGCGCATGCTGCGGAAGGGCGTCAAGGTCTCCGCCGGCACCGATGCGACGCGTGTCGCGTCCTACAATCCGTGGGTATCGCTCGCCTGGCTCGTCACAGGGCGCACGGTTGGGGGCTTGCGCATCTATCCACAGCGCAACTGCCTCGACCGCGAGACAGCGCTGCGTCTTTGGACCGAGAACGTGACCTGGTTCTCCAACGAAGAGGGCAAGAAGGGACGCATTGAGGCCGGCCAACTCGCCGACCTGATTGTTCCCGACCGAGATTATTTCGCGTGCGCGGAGAGCGAAATTGCCGATACCGTCTCCGATCTGACGATCGTCGGCGGCAGAATCGTTTACGCGGCCGGCATCTTCGCGAGCCTCGAGGCATTGCCGCCGCCGCCGGCGATGCCGGAATGGTCGCCGGTGCGTCGCTTCGGCGGCTACGCCGCCTGGGGCGATCGGGGCCGTGATCAAATGCACCGCAAGCAGCTTGATGCTACGTGCGACTGCGCCAACACCTGCGGACTTCACGGTCACGATCATGTCCGTGCATGGACCCGCGCAGTGCCTATCCATGACCTAAAGAGCTTCTGGGGCGCGGTCGGCTGCTCCTGCTTCGCGTTCTGAGGCTGTGCGATGCCCGGGCCACTTCTGGAAATGGTCGTTGAGAACATTGCTTGACTGCGCGAAATAGTGCGCTGTTGGGCCAAGAACCGGCGGGCGGACTTCGTGGACGAGTGGAAATGACAGGTGGCGCGAGAGTGCTTGCGGGAGTGATGCATCGCAACTCCTATCGCAACCTCTCAGAAGATTCCTTGCTTCGGCGGGTTGGGAGGCCGACCTCTCCCTCCCTTGGAGAGTTGCCGTTGGGCTGTTGGCTGGTGACTCCCAGGCGGGGATACATGCATCACGGGGTGTACGTGGGGAACGGATTGGTCGTGCATTACGCCGGTCTGTCGCGGTCGTGGCGCCGTGGGCCGGTGGAAGTGATAACGCTCTCAGAATTCTCCCCGGGGGAAAGTTTGTGGGTCAGGTGGACACCGGCGGCTCGCCATGCCGGCCCGCCCGCGGTTCGGCGAGCGCTTTCGCGCCTGGGAGAGGACGCCTATCGGCTCCTGACCAACAATTGCGAGCACTTCTGCGCATGGTGCGTCGAGGGTGATAGCCGGAGTCTTCAGGTCGAGCGATGGCTCGCGCGGCCCCGCGCGATCGTGCTGGCGATAGTCGCCCGGGTCGCGCAGGCATTCGGATTAGTTTTTGAGGACTGGCTACCCGGGAGACACCATGAAGCTTGACATCAACCCGCCCATAGGACATAGCAAATTGCTCAAGTTATACCGCCCCCTGGTCGCCCTAAGCTCGACCCTCGCTTTTGCCCATGGCGTCGGCGCCGCCGAGGAGTCTTGGTACGACAAGGTCGAGGCGATTTCCAACGGAATCCCCCGCGAGGCGCAAAAAGCGCTCGTATGCGAGGTCGTAAGCGACTGGTCCGCGTTCCAGGTTGCCCAGCTCATTCGCGACGACGCGAAGGAAAGCCAGGCGGTCGATCCGCAAGGAATCGAGGTTCTGCGTCAGATTCGTCTGACTGAAGGCCTGGCTTCCGTTGCCTTCCAGAAGCTGGCACCCGAAGCCGACCATGACGCGATGTACCAGGACGCGGTTGCCAGGATGCGCGTCTATCTGAACGAGGACCGCAAAGGCGCCGACACCGGCGCCAAGCGCATGGTTCCGGCGTGTCAGCAGACCTATCGCAAGATGGCGTCCGAAGGCAGCCTCACGAGGGACCAAGTCAAGACGGCCAAGGATGCCAGCCGCGAATCGGTGGCGAAGCTGATCGAGGAAATGCAAGCTCAGGGCTATTCGGTCCAGCAGTGACCCCAGTGGAACGGGGATCCCGGTGCTCGATTCTTTTGGCTCTGTCCACTGAGGCGGATTCGTCCAGCGCGGTCACGTCGAGCGTCGCTTCGGCACAGGGTCGACGCCGAACCAAAGCAGCGCAGCGAACACGGCGCACGCCGCACCCGTTAGGAACGCCGCGTTCCAGCTGTGCGTGGCGGTCAGCATCGCAACCACCGGCGTTCCGATGATGCCGCCGATGTTGCCGCCGGTATTCAGGATGCCCGTCGCCAGCATGCTGTCGCTTCCGGCGATGCGCATGGCCGCCGCCCAGTAGATTCCCTCGGTCACTTCGATGGCCGCAAACGCGCTGCAAAGGGCGAGCTCGGCGGAAATCGCGTCCGGGGCGTTCGCCGCGGCGACGAGGGCGAGTCCGCTCACTGGGAGGGCAAGCAGCGGAGCGGCCCGGAATCCCCAGCGCTCGCCGAGTCGCGGGCGCAGTGCGTCGCAGACGCCGCCGCCGAGCGCGGCTCCGGCCCCGGCGGCGATGAACGGCGCCGCGGCCAGCCATCCGCTGTCGATCGTGGAGAAATGACGCTCCTGGCGGAAATACAGAAACGACCAGAACGTGAGGAAATAGAACACGTAATTCATGACCAGGTAGGACATGGTCAGGAGCAGAAGACTGCGGTCGACAAGCAGTGCACCCACCCTTCTCGCACTCGGAAACGCGCTCGAAGTCTCAACGGGCTCCAGTTCTTCGAGCTCCTCCCGGGAGACCCGCGGATCGTCGGCGGGAAGGTCCCGCGCGCGCGCATACCAGAACAGGGTCAGCGCGACCAGTGGCGTGCTCGTCAGAAGCATCGCGGCCTGCCAGCTCATGGCGACCATCAGATACGCGATTGCCGGCGGCGTCGCCGCCGAACCCAGATTCAAGCCGCAGCTGAGAAGTCCCTGCGCGAAACTCCACTGTCGCCGCGGAAACCAGGATTCGGTCGCCCCTGCGGTTGCCGGGAACATCGGTGCCTGGGCGGCACCGAGCAGCAACTGCGACAGCAGAAGCACGATGAAAGCGGCGGTGCCTACAAACATCGCGGGCGCGGCGACCGTGGTCACTGTCGCGGTCAGCCCAAGGATGCTGCAGGCCACGAGGGTCAGCCGCGCTCCGAATCTCTGCCCGACCCAGCCGCCCGGAGCCTGCAGCGCGGCGTAGCTCGCCAGGAATGCCGTGAAGAGCCAGCCCACCTGTACCTGGCTCAGGTCGAGCTCGGACATCATTCGATCCGCGGCGACTCCGATGCTCGTGCGTTCGACGTAGGCGAAAAACGAGAAGCCGAACAGGCCTGCGAGCATCGCCCAGCGAACCGGCACGGGTCGGGGTCTGGCAGGGCCCGCGGGGTTCGGCATCGCCTTCGGCCGGTGCGACGAATCGATCATCGGGCCGGTGCGACGTTCGAATGCCTGGGTGATCCTGCAATGCGGCCAGGACTGGACAACTCGCCGGATCGGAGCTATCGACCCTCGCTTCCGTCGTCGGGCATGAACTCGCAAAGCAGTCGATGGAAGTGGTGCGTGCACCGCTCCCGGGTCGGAGAATAGCGGCCTTTCGAGTACAGGCTGGAGCGCAGGCCGCGCTGGACAGCGACCACGATGGCCTCGTCCTCAAGCTCGACCTGGTCCAGCGCGCCGCCGACGCCTGAACCGAGCTGGCTCCCGTCTCGGACGAAGCCCCGGAAGCAGACGCGTGTGCGTGCCGGCCCCAGCGGCACGACGAGGTTCAGTGACAGGCCCCAGGGGTAGAAGTTGAGCATCAGGTTGGGGAAGATCCAGAAGTAGTAGGCCGCGATGCGACGACCGTGGTCCGGGCTGGACGGCGGCAAATCGAAGGCCGGCGCTCCTTCGCGCGCGGGCCCGAGTTGGAGATTGGCATACCGGTACAGCTCATCGCTGTAGCCGTCCATGTCCAACAGCTTCGACAGCGATGGATGGACGAACGGCACGTGCAGCCCTTCGAGGTAGTTCTCGACGTAAAGAGCCCAGTTCGCATCGAATTCGTAGTCGCGGCTGAGGTGTCCTGCGGGGACGTACTCGTCGACTGCAAGCCAGGCCAGCCTTGAACGCACGTCGCCGAGAAAAGCCCCGAGCGGCGCCGCAGCCGCCAGCGACACGAAGCCGAGTGGCCCCCAGGAGCCCAGCGGCAGCTCGGGCAGGTCGTCGCGGCGCGACGGGAAATCCCGGGCATGCTCGAACGCCGGCATGAACATCATCCGGCCCGCGAGGTCGAAGCGCCGCGAGTGATAGCCGCAGCGGATCTGCTCGGCCCGGCAGGACTCGTGAACCAGCAGGTTGCCGCGGTGCGTGCAGACGTTCGACAGGCAGCGGAGCACCCCGGCCCGGTCGCGCGCGAGCAGCAGCGACTCGTCGAGGTACCCGGGTAGCAGGTCCCGGGGCGACAGGGACCCAGGGGACGCAACGTCGGCAAGATCGCCGATCCACTGCCAGCTGCGCGCAAAAATGCGCTCGCGCGAGCGAGCGAACACCGATTCGTCGAGGTAGAAGCGCTTGTCGAGCGTGGAAGCGATCCGGATGTCCGGGTCAACCTGGAAGGTGGGCGACGAAGTCGTCATGGTGTCATCCTGCGCCGAGGCCCTTGTGACGGAAGCGATCGACCCGACGTGCTTTCGATTCTGGCACACCATCCGTCCTGCACCGGGTTCCGCGGGGAGTCTATTTGATACCTCAGGGGACCTTTAGCTTTACCTGCAGCTCCTGATGCGGGTAGTCGATGATCAGGGCATCGAGAAGCCCCAAAATGTCCATGCCAATCATCACCGTCGGTCTCGAGATCATCTTCCAGCGCTGAAAGATATAGATGTCCGCCACCGTAATCTGCGTCATACCCACTCTCAGATCGCCGAGCATGAGCGGCGGCGTTGAAACCAGATCGCCGCGCTGAACGTCGAGCGTGACGCCAGTGATCTCGGATGCGCCGCGATCCGGCTGGTGGATGCGACGTCGCAGCGCCTCGCCGAGCGCGGCATTGGCGATCGAACTTTGACCGCCCGTGTCGACAATGGCCTGTACCGGGAGCGAGCCGAAGCGCGCGTCGCTGATGATTATGAGGCCGCCTACGATCTGCACCGGAAGCGTGACGAAGCCGCGAGGGTGGCGCTCGCCATGCGACCGCGAGACCGTGATGCTGTCGTGCCGGAAGTCGATGAAGATCCTTTTGTCGAGCAGCCCGTCGGTACCGAGAACACCCTCGGCGCCGCCGAAAGCGTCCGCGATGATCGGAAGCCGTGCCGGACGCAACTCCAGGTCGCCCACGACGAAGCTCTCGACCGTGACCGCAGAAACCTCGAGCTCTCCCGTGACGCCCAGGAGCATGACGGTTGCCGCGTTCGACAGGTCGATCCCGAGCGCGGCCGCGACGGAGGCATTGATCGCCGAACGGCTGGCGCCGGTGTCGAGCACAAGGCGAAACGGCCCTCGGTCGTTGATCAGCACGGGAGCCCAGATGCGGCCGATCCGGTCCCACCGCGTCGGCGCAACGTAGCGAGGCCCAGGTGCTTCGACGATCACCTGAGGCAGCGCTGGCGCAGTGGCTTCGGACTCGCCCGCTGGTTCATCCGCGCGGGCTGGAGCCATTACCGCGATCAAAGCAGCGGCGACCGCAGCGAGCTTCCAGCCGCGGTGGCGTTCGGGCCGCTTCATGTTCGCATCCGCGCGCTGTCGACGGCAGACGGGGATCGGCGCTTGGCGTCGTTCGGCAGGGGCAGCGACGCTTGGCTGCGTACCAATATACTCCGCGGCAACACCGGCCCGCGGCGGGGGAAGAGCCGATCTAGGGCATCAACTGCGCACGAGCATATCCGAAGCGGGCCGCGAGCTCAGGAACCTCCTGCGGAACGAGTGGCCCGGCGGCAGCGAACCTCCCAGTTTGAGAAGCGCAGCCCGGCCGAGCACTCGATGGTGCTGGGCCGATTCCTCGTCGCCGGCAAGTTCGAAAAGCTCCGTCGCGGCCGCGTGAACCCGCCAAGCGGCCAGCGGAACCTCGAGGTCGCCGATCGTCGACAGCGCTTCGCCGACGCACCCATGAGCTCGCGCCAAATCGCGCTGGCCAATCGCGATCCGTGCCCGGGTCTCCAACGCCAGGGCGCGCCAGGTCGCCTCCGGTCGATGCGCGCTCAGGGCCAGCATCTCATCAGCGTGGTGGCTCGCCCGGTCCAGATCGGCGCGCGCGATCCAGAGCTGCGCGAGCGCCCATTCGGCGGCGATCCGCCAGTACCAGTTCAAGACCACGGGATTTTCCAGCATCTGTTGCCGCGCTGCCTCGAGATGCGCGAGCGCCGGTTCGTACTGTCCGAGGCCTGCCTCGGCCGCACCCAGCGTGATGAGCCTGATCCGCTCCTCGGCCGGAAGAAATGCCGTCGGAAAGTCTTCGTCGATGTTGCCATCGCCGTCCAGCCCGGGCGCCGCGCTTTCACAAGTATCGCGTGCGAGTTCGAACTCGTGAGCGATCACTTGGCCCCAGGCGCGATAAAGGCGCAGCGTATTGGCCAGGTACAGGGCTCGGTTCCTTTCGAGCAGAGTGATCTCCTCCTCGAACTCGCGATCGGCTGTCGTCCATTCGCCCAGGAAAATGGCGCTCCATGGCCGCGTCAATTGATAGGTCCCCCAGTATCCGAGGCTCAAATTCAGGTCGCGCGACTCGATCGAATCTTTCAGAAGAACGGAGATCTCCCGTTCGATCTGTTCCCGACTGGCTCGATAGCGCGAGGACATGAACCAGATCAACGCCTGCTCGAGCCGATACCAGGCGACGGAGCGCCGGTCTGCCGACGCTTCGATCGTGACGCCACACTCGCGGCAGATTGCCGCGCTCTCGTCGTTCCATCCTCCCAGCCAGAGCCGCCAGAAATGACAATTCGCCTGGATGATCGAACGAACGACCGGGTCGGTTTGGTGCCGGTTCAAATCGATGGCGCTCGAGACGACGCGTTCGCTTCGCGACAGGCTGTGCCACGACGCCGGATAGGCCTGGCCCATCAAGGCACGTGCCTGCAGGTCTGTCATGCCGTAGCGCTGCGCTTTCTGCTCGAGGGCTTCGTATTGCTCGACCGCCGTGGGCAAATACGTCGCCGCCGAAATCATCGCCGTGCGCTCGAGCAGTTGCACTTCGGTGGACGGACGCAGCTCGGCCTGCAGATTCCCGACCAGGCTCAGGCCATGGCCCAGGATGAGCATGGCTTCCTTCGGCGAAAAGCGCTTTACGGCGACATCGGAAGCCAGCCGTGTATACCGGATCGCCTTGGCCCACTCCATGCCCTGCTCGAAATGATGGGCCAGTTCCGCGGCGATATCGTCCACGCCAATGTGACTCGACGGCTGCAGGAGCAGCGTCTCCAGTCGCTCACCGATGCTCCGGTGCAGTTTCGTCCGCTGTCGCGGCGACTGCCGCTGGTACAAGACCTCGCGGTACAGTCCGTGGACGAATTCATACCGGGGGGAGCCGCTGCCGTCCGGGAACTGCCGACAGTCCACCGGGCGCACGATCCGATAGCGGCGCGCCAGGCTGGCGTACAGATCTTCGAAGTGCTCCGGATACACGCCCACCGCAGTGGCGCTGATGCTGACCGAGAAAACGGCGCCGGCGACGCTCGCCACTTCGAGGGCTCGCTGTTCCTCGACGCTCAGGCGTTCGATCTGGGTTTCGATCATCTGGCGCAGATTTTCCGGCACCCCGACTTTGATGGTCTCCAGGGAAGCCGTGAGCTGCCAGGTTCCGCCCTCGCGCGAGATCAGACCCCGCCGCGTCAGGTGGTCAAGGGCCACTGTCATGAACAGGGGGTTGCCGCCCGAGTTGTGGTGGATAAGGCCGGCCAGTCCCTGCGGCAGGCCGGCTCCACGGGCCCCGCCAGCCAGGTACTCGGTGACTTCCGCTTCCGTAAGGGGGTCGAGCGCGATCTCGTGACACAACCCGCGCACCAGGAGGTCCCGTTTCAGCGCCCTCAGCGGGTGGTCGGAAGGCATCATCTCGTCCGAGCGATTGGTGGCGACCAGCATCAACCTGGCGGGCGCGCGTTTGCGTGCCAGCGCTGATAGGAGATCGACCGTCGAGTGGTCCACCCATTGCAGATCCTCGAATACCAGGAGCAGCGGGCCGGTCGCGGTGATCGTCTCCAGCGCATCGCCGATTTCGCGCAGCATCCGCTGGCGCGTGGCCCCTAGGAGCTCTCGCTGCAGCGTCTCTCGATGCTCGCGCTTGAGCAGCGCCGGAAACTGCACCAGCCAGGTCGGGGCTTGCCAGGCGAGGGTATCGACGATGGACTCGCCTCCCGGACCGCGGCACAGCTGACCCAGCGCTTCCAGCATCGGGTAGTAGCCCTCCTGGGAGCCGAACCCCTCGACGCACTGCCCTGATGCAACTCGCAGGGCAAGCCCCTGCGCCGCTGCCCCGCGCCGGAATTCGTCCACCAGGGCTGTCTTGCCGATGCCGGGCTCGCCGGTGACGGACACGAACTGCCGTTGTCCGCGGCACGCCTGGGCCAGGTAATCGCGCAGAGCAGCCAGCGCCGCGCTTCTTCCGACCAGGCGGGGCGGCGCTGACTCGGTTTCGGACGCAAGATCAGTCGCGGCGCCCGGGCTGACCGGCGCGATGAACCGATAACCGCGGCGGGGTAAGGTCTCGATGAAGCGCGGATTCCTGGGATCGTCTCCGAGGGCCTTGCGAACTTCCAGCACGTGGTGCTTCAGGACCTCAGGCTGAACGTACGACTGCGGCCAGAGCGCATCGAGAAGCTCGCTCTGCCTGACCAGGCGGCCTGCATGCTGCACCAGATATCGAAGTACTCCGAACGCCTTGGGCGTCAACAAGACGCGCTCGTCGTCTCCCGAATCACAGCGACGCCACAGACACTGGTTGATCTCATCGAGCCTGAAGTGCAGGAATTCCTTGGCCTCCACGGTCTTTACGCCTTCTTATGCGGCGGTTCCTCGCTGGCCGCTTGGAGCGCAGACGAAGCAGCGCAACCAGCGCTTCCTCCTGCTCGCGGGCGAAGCCTTCCAGTGGGCGGCTGCCCGCAAGCATCGCGCTGGCTCCCGACAGCACCCAGCACAATCCAGGCCCCCAGCATACGACAGTATCCGCATCGGCGGAATCCAGCACGCCCTGTGCCACCAGCCGCTCGATCTCGCGACAAAGCGCCGCGCACAGACGATCGGCCGCGAGTCCCGGCAGCTCCGTGCGCACGAGGATTGGCTTTTTGCCGATCGAGGCATAAAACGAAAGCGCCCGGCGAACCGTCTGCGGGGAGGTCTTTTCGCCGGCGGCGATTTCGACCAGCGGCATTAGGTGCGGAGGATCCATGGAGTGCGCCGTGACGCAGCGCTCCGGATGCCCGCAGGCCGACTGTATTGCGCTGATCGCCAAGCCTGACGAGCTCGAAGCGATGATGGAGTCGGCCGGGGCGGAGCGGTCTATCTCCGCCACGAGTTCAATCTTCCGGTCCTGGTCTTCGGGGCCGCATTCCTGGATGAAGTCGGCTTCCGAGACGGCTGCCGCGAGGTTCGGCTTGAAGCACAGGTGTTCGGGTGAGCCTTGCGGCGAGATGCCGAGGGCTTTCAGCGCGGGCCAGGCCGTGTCGATCGCCTGGCGCAGGCTCGCCTCCGCCCCGGGCTCCGGATCCGTGGCGATCACGTCGAACCCGCGTGCAAGGTAGAACGCCGCCCACCTTGCTCCGACCGCTCCCGTGCCGACGATGGCTACCCGCCGTATCGGCCCATCCGACGCCATGACTGAAGTGTTCGGTTGTTGTCGTTATTGGATCAGAGGGATGCGCCCGGCGAGCTCGTAGCGGACGACGGCGCGGATCTTGGTCTCGATCTGCAGATAGCGCGCGACCTTTGCACCTGGCAGCACCTCCGACAGCTTTGGAACGTACGACCGGTCCATTTTGGCTTCGTCCTGCTGGATGTCGAGATACTCGGCGATCAGATGCTTCGCGAGGTCGTTCGGGATCGGGCCTGCGTTGTAAGCGTCGGCATACGCGCTGATCACTTTCAGAATGCGGCCGTCAACCCCTTCGAGATCTTTCTGATAGGCGTCGTAGATCGGCCAGAACCCCTTCGCCTCGGCGTCGGTGAGATGCAGGTTGACGTCCACCAGCAGCTTTTTGTCGGCCTTGACCTTCTGGGCCAGGATCTGCATGTCAGTTTCGGTGGGCGCCGTCTGGCCCATCGCGGGCAGGGTGAGGGTGCCAATCAGAGCGAGCGCTCCAGCTAAAAGAAGCCTCATGGATGATTTCCTTCAATAAGGGTGACTCTTCTTTGATACATCTTGCAGGGGTGCGACCAGACTGCGCACTCGCGGCGATCAGTGTGAAGCAGCGTTTGCCACAAGGCTTTCGCAAGCTTGCGCGCTTTTCGCTCGATAGTTGATTTCGACTCCTGTGTTGAGCGATTCGAGCCGGATGCGCCTGTCGCGACGTTACAAAGACGTGCGGACTTTGTGGACGAGTGGAAGTGATCACTCTACCGTAACCCAATTCAAACAAAAAAAGGACCTATCGCTCACGACTCCACGAGCGACTCAATCTAGCCTCGACTCATTGCTGGGCGCCGCAACTTCGGTCCAAGGCGTGCGCCGACAACCACTGAAAGCTGCGAGGTTGGGCTATGAGTTTCTTGTGCGGCTACCGCATCGGGCGCATTTGCCTTCACATCATCGCCATGATCGGTGACCACCAGGTCATGTGGCACTTGGCAGGGATCATGCGTGAGTTATTGTTGTCGCACTGAAACCTCTACGAGGCGGGCGATCACCGCAGGCACGAACCCGAGACAACGACGATTTCACCAAGAAAAGACCTTGCGCTCACGACTGCGCTCTCGACTCTACCTAACCTCGCCTCGAGAGGGATCGGCTTGCCAGCCGATCCGCCGACCGTAACAAACAGCAGCGGGGGGACGGGGCCATGAGTGAGGAAATCGTTTGCAATCTACTGGGCAAAGGCGAGGCGGAGTTTGCCGAGCTGCTGGAGGCCCGCGCCCCCGACATCCACGTGATGACGGGCAAGGTGGGACCGTCCACGGGTGGCGAACGGATTCACTCCGAAATACAGATCGCCATTCCCGGGGAGCGCGCGATTGCCGAGATCCAGTACCGAACGCCCGACGGACGCGTCCAGCGTCAGACGATGACCGAGAAACAGATTTCAATCATTCCAGCGGGCCAGCCGTACCAGTTTTCGTGGCCACGCGGCGCCGATCTGACCGTTGCTCGGATCGCGCCGGACTTTCTGAAGAGGGCGGCGCGCGCGTGCGGCATGCGAGCCGTGGAGGTGGTCGGACAGTACGGCGCTTTCGACCCGGTGCTCTGGCATCTGGGCCGCGAGCTGCGCGCGGAACTGCGCCGTCACCGCAAGCTGGACAGTACGTACCTGCACTCGGTGGCGACCGTGCTCACCCGGTATCTGATTTCCACGTACGTGACGGCAGTCCTTCCGCTCGAGAGCGGCGGGTTGCCCCGTTTCAAACTGCGGCGCGCCAGCGAGTACATACACGAGAACATGGCTGGCGACATCAGCTTCCGCGACGTCGCCCGTCACGTGCAAATGAGCCCTTACCACTTTGCGCGGATGTTCAAGCAGTCGACCGGTCAGTCTCCGCACAACTACATCGTGCGCTGCCGCATCGAGCGCGCCAAGACTTTGCTCGTGGAGGCCAAGTTGCCCATTTCAGACGTGGCTTTTGAAGTCGGATACAAGAGCCAAAGCCACTTCACGACCTGCTTCGGCAGGCTGGCCGGTGTCACGCCCGCTGCGTTCCGCGCGGGCAATTAGACGATCCCCAATTCGACAACTAAGGTCCTACATCGATCATGTCGCCCGTGGCGAACGTCAGAACGGCTCGGGCAGTCAACACGTCCGCACCGGCTTCGCTGACGGCCATCCGGGCTCGGGCGAGCGACGCGACCGCGGATTCAAGCTCGGTCAAGGTCGCGAGGCCATGCTGATAGGAAGATAGCGTCGAATCGAACGCGTCCTTGGCCGCCGACATCAGCGCTGCTGACGACTCACGGCGCTGCAGAGACACTCGCAGATCGTTGTAGGCCTTGACTACCTCGTGAACGACCTGATTCTTCGTTCCATCGAGTTTGGCCTTCGCCGCCTCCTCTTTGGAATGCGCTTCCTGCACGCCGCTGCGGCGGATCGTGCCGTCGTAGATCGGGACCTGGAACTTGAGGCCAACGCCGTACATAGGCTGAGTCACCGACGACCAGTCTCCACCGGCCGAGCGCAGCCGGCCGACGTTTTCGCCGACATTGGCGGTGAGCTCGATCTTAGGAAAGTATTCCGACTTGGCGTAGCGGATCGCGGCACCTGCGGCTTTGACTCTCGCCACCGCCGCGTTGACTTCGGGCCGCGTCGCGATCGCTTGATCGATCAGGTGGTCAAGATCCCCCTCGGATGCCCGCTGTGAGGATCCAACCGTCGGGATCGAAACGCAAAGGTACGTGTCGGGCCGCACTCCGGCGGTCTCGAGCAAGGCCATCCGTGCATCGTCGACGGCGGCGTCAGCCCCTTCCAGATTGAGCAGAGCTTCGGCCGTCGCGGCCCGCGCCTGAAGTGTGTCCGGCGCCGTTCCCAGGCCGCGCTCCTGCCGCGCCTGGGCGGACTCCTGCACCTGCTGAGCACTTTCCAGCGAAGCCTGGGCCGCGGCTTTGCGAGCGACCTGGGTCGCCAGACTGTAGAACTGCTGGGTCACCGAGATCGACACCTTGCGATGGGTCGCGGTGAAGCCAAAGTTCGCGCCAGCGAGTGTCTGATCCGCCTCGTCGATCGCAGCACTGCGGCCACCGAAATCGTACAGAAGCCATTTGAAGGTCAGTGCCGGGATCAAGGCCTCGGCATCGGATTTGAAATATCCGCTTGGAATCAGACTCTTCGGCAACGGAAACGTCGAGCGCTCATAAAGGCCGGAGGCTTGCGCGGCCAGCATCGGACCGTACTTGCTGCGGGTGATGCCGAGGTTCAGCGCGGCTTCCTCGGCCTGGGTCCATGCGACGCGCGTGTCGGGATTGTTCTCCATCGCGATCCCGACCAGATCGGACAGCGTTTTCGGCGCTTCCGGGGCGAGCGCGCCGCTACGGCTGCCCCTTGTGACAACGGGCGACACTCCGCCGCAATACAGGCCCCGGTCTCCGGCAGGGAGTGTGGCGCCTTGCCCTGGCGCCAAATCCGCAGGCGCGGATGCACAGCGCCCAGAAAAGGTGGCGACACCGAGCAGGCAGCCCGCGACCGTCCGGGCTATTGACAGAATGTGCGTTTTCATCGCGACTCAGTCTATCGAAGCGCGAAGCGCGAAGTGCATTGCGACGATCGCGATTCGCAATCCCGTCGAAAGACCGCACGGAATTGAAAGGCGGATCTCCAAGGAATGCGAGGATCACCGTCGGATGCCGTGAAACTACGCCGATGATCCGCCCAAGCTCCCCGATGCTCGCCGCCTTGTTGTGCGGCGGCTGCAGTTACGCGCCGAACGTGCCGATTTTCGGAGCGTTCTTCCCTGCGTGGATGCTTTGCGTGCTGATCGGAATCGGGGTCGCCCTGATTGTTCGCACCCTGAGCGTCGTTACGGGCCTGGCCCGCAGGGTCGCAATCCCCGCCATCACCTATCTACTGCTCGCGATCCTGTTTGGTGCGGGCGGGTGGATCCTCTTCTTCCGTGGGTGACACGCATGGCCATGCCATCGAATGAAGGACTCAAGCGCCAGCCGCCGGCGCGCCACACGATCTGGCTGATCATCATTGCCGTGCTCGCCATCGGTGCGGCCGCCTATGCCATCGGGTTCACCGATACCCACCCGCGCACGAACGACGCTTTCGCGCAGGCCGATGCGATTGGCGTTGCATCGCAGGTGGGAGGCCGGATCATCGAGCTCAACGTCAAGGACAACGCCGCCGTGAAGAAGGGTGACGTGCTCTTCACGATCGATCCGCGACCCTATCGCTATGAAGCGGAGCGCCTGCAGGCGCAGCTGGTCACGTTGGAGCGTCAGATCGGATTGACGCAGCGGCAGGTGGATGCTCAGAGGTTTGCCGCCCTGGCCTCGGCCGCGACCGTCACCCGCGCGGAGCAGTCCGCAGCCCAGCGCGAGTCGACGCTGGCGCGCATGGAGCCATTGTTGAATGGGGAATTCATCACCCGGGAGCAGGTCGACCAGGCGCGCACGGCACGCGACACGGCACAATCCGAGCTGAAGGCAACGCTTCTGGAACACAAGCGGGCGGTGAGCGCCGTCAGCGGCGTCGATGCGCTGGTCGCGCAGAAGAAAGAACTGGAGGCCGCGATCGCGAACGCCGAGTATCAGTTGGAGCAAACCGCCGTCCGCGCCCCGTTCGCTGGTCTGGTGGTCGACCTGAACATCGCCGAGGGCCAATACGCATCCGTCGGAAGACCGCTTTTCACGTTGATCGACACCCGCACCTGGTACGTGGTCGCCAACTTCCGCGAGACCGAGCTGCCGAGCATCCGCCCCGGCACACAAGTGCGTGTCTATCTGATGATCGATCCGCGCCGGACGTTCGCGGGCGTGGTCGACTCGGTCGGTTGGGGCGTGCTGCCGGACGAAGGCGGCAGCGCCCAGGGACTGCCCCAGGTTCCAAAGTCGATCAACTGGGTGCATGTGGCGCAGCGCTTCCCCGTTCGGATCCGCGTTTCGGACCCCGCGCCGGACCTGTTCCGGATCGGGGCTTCTGCAGTCGCCGTGGTGGCGCCATCGGCGCGCGATGAACGCTGACGCGCTCGCGGTCCCGGAGCACCCAGGGGCCGCCGCTCGCTTCGAACGGTTCTGGACTTGGCTCCTGTCGGAGCTGGCCCCGTTTCCCGGGCGGGGCGCGGCCACGCTTCGAATGACGATCGCCTGCCTGGTGATCGTAACGATCTCGATGGCGCTTCAGGTTCCGCAAGCGTATCTGTCGGCCTTCTTCGTGTTCTTCATGTCCAGGGAAGACGTGGTGACCACGACGATGACCGGAATCGCTCTCGCCCTTGCCCTGGTCGTCGGGTTCGGCGTCACGATTTCGGCGTATCTGATCACGGTCGATCACCCGCCGCTTCGGCTCGCGCTGATGGCATTGATCTTTTGCGCGGCGATGTACACGTCGCGCGTCTTTGTGCTGGGACCGGTCGCCTTCGGAATCGGAATCATCGTACTGATCACGCAGCAGTTCGTCGATCTGTACCCGGAGCCGGAGCTGCTGGTCCGCGGCACGCTGTGGTCTTTGGTCGTGATGGCTTTTCCGATCGCGGTCATATTAATTGTCAATCGGGTGATCGTCCCGGTGCGCCCAGCGGCACTGCTGCGCCAGGAGGCAAAGCTCAGGCTCGGATTCGTCATCGACGCTCTGGATCGGCGGCTGGCGGGATTGTCTGTGGAGGCCACGATGCCGTTCGGTCGCAGGGTCGTTGGCGCGGCGCGCCTCCTCGGACTTCTGAAGCTGTCTGCGAACGGCGACTCGGCGCTCAAGAGCAGGCTTCCAGCCTACCAGGCGCTGATCGGCACTCTGAATCGGATCATCGAAGCCGCCAGCATGCTGGGTGCGGTTCGGCGGGCCCTCGACCCACCGCAGGATCGTGCCCGGATGGCCCTGCTGCGGTCCGCGCTTGACGACCTTCGTCGCTCACTGGATGGCGACTTGAGCAGCTACCGCAGTCCTTTGGAACCTGGAGCGAGCGCGAGCAACGGTGCCGGGCCGCTTGCGCTGATTCTGGACGAGATGGAACGCCACGTGGCCGAGATAGCCACGCAGCTGCGGCAGTTGCCGACGGCAACGTCGGCGTCGGCTGCGAGTGGCGAATCGGGCCCCCCACGGCACCTCTTCGTGTCGGATGCGCTCACCAACCCTGTGTACCTCCAGTTTGGGCTCAAGGTGACGCTGGCGGCCATGCTGTGTTACATCGCGTACACGGCGGTCGACTGGCCCGGCATTCATACCTGCACGATCACGTGCGTGGTCGTTGCGCTCAGCAGCGCGGGTGCAACGATCCACCGAGCTTCACTTCGCCTGTTGGGTGCCCTGATTGGCGGAGGGCTCGCGATACTGGCGACCGTGTTCGTCGTTCCGCACCTGGAATCAATCGGCCAGCTGCTGCTGCTGCTGATCCTTCCTGTTGCCGCACTGAGCGGCTGGGTCACCAGCGGGTCGGAGCGGATCTCTTACTGCGGCGTGCAGATCGCCATGGCCTTTTTTTACGGAGTTCTCGAAGGATACGTGCCGAATACAGACGTGACGCACGTGCGCGACCGACTGGTCGGGATCGTGCTGGGCATCGCGGTGATGGCGGTCATCTTCAACTACGTCTGGCCGGAGCGAGCCGAGCAGCAGATGCGAGCGGCGCTGGCCAAAGCGGTGCGAGCCGCAGCGGCATTGCTGCGCCGGCATGGCCGTCCGGCCTCGGGCACAGCCGGAGCTTCGATCGCCGCCGAGCGGCCCGGGATCTTCGAAAACCTGGTGCTGGCGCAACGGATGGCGGAGGTCGCTCTGTTCGAGCCGGCCCCAGCGGGCACGGTGGAGCGCCCAGGCACCGACGCGGAGCTGGTGGTTGCGTCTCAGGCGACGGCGATAAGCTCCTTGCAAGTGGCGCAGCTGCGTGCGGAAAATCCAGTCGAGCTCGACGCCGCCGGACAGCATCTGTTGAAGGCGTACGACAATGCGGTCGCGGCGGTCTTGAGGCGCGTCGCTGATCGTTTGGATGTGGAGCCATTGGACAGCGACCCCGAGCTTCAGGCGCCACCGGGCCTGCTGTCGGAATTCGAGCGCCGCCATGCGGCGCAGCTGAAAGCCGTCGATTCGGGGTCGTCCCGCGGCGTCGCTGACGCCTATCGCGATTTGGTGGCCAGGGTCGAGTGGCTTGCCGGCGAGCAGGCGTAGTGTGCGGGGGCGTCCGTATCAAGCGGCGGCTTCGATGCTGTGCAGGTCATGCGTAACGAACGGCTCCTCGTCAGTCGGCCTGTCCAGCCAGCCACGCCGTTCCAGCGTAGCGACCATGTCCGACAGACCGCTTGACCAGTGCTCGTTCATCGTCAGCATGCCGAACTGGTAGTCCTTCGCGTAGCTTTCGTACGGCTTGTCGCGATAGATCAAATGGATCACGTTGCGCCGGGCTGCGCTCGAAAATTGCGCGGCGCGCTGGTAAATGGCGTTCTGGCGTTCGGACTCCGGAACCAGCGTCAACAGCTCATTCAGCAGGCCACGCAGCTTTTGCTGCCGCCTCATGAACAGGGTGATCAGGCGGGTCCGACTCGAGTACTGCAGGTCCTTCTGACGCACTGCCACCTGCAACAGGTCCTTGGGCAGGTCGCCGACCGCGCTCCACAGATCGACCTGGAATATCAACGCATCGTCCCGCGGCCGCGCGATCAGTACGTAATAGAGCGGCGTGTTCGAAACCAACCCGCCGTCCCAGTAGAACTCGCCATCGACTTCGACCGCTGGAAAGCCCGGCGGCAGTGCGCCCGAGGCCATGAAGTGCTCCGGGTGCAGCGTGCGCTCGGTGTTGTCGAAGTACGCGTAGTTTCCGGTGCGCACATTCACCGCACCGACCGACACCCGCATCAGTTCCGGACGGTTGATGCGGTCGAAATCGGCGAAGCGCTCCAGCGTAGCGCGCAACGGCCGCGTGTCGTAGAAGCTCGCCGTCTGCGGCCCCTGGGTCGCGAGGGCCAGCGACTGCCAGGGGCGCGGAACGAAGAAGCCGTTCTGGCCTTCCAGTAGTGCGCGGGTCGAGTCCAGGGAGTCGATCAGGACGCGCCAGGCCTGGGGCAAATCCGCAGGCGCTTTCGGAATGAGTGCGGATTGCAAAGGCGGCGACCATGGCTGCCGGCAGATGAACTCCCAGAAGCCGCGCAGCTGTTCGACCCGCCGCTCAGGCGGGTTGCCGGCGATCACCGCGGCGTTCAGGGCTCCGATCGAAACGCCGGCGACCCAGTTCGGCTGAATGCCGGCCTGAGCCAGGCCCTCGTAGACGCCTGCCTGGTACGACCCCAGCGCGCCGCCGCCCTGCAGTACCAGCGCCGTGATCTGGTAGTCCGGATGCGGGCCACTGATCGGGACGTCCGAACGATTCATTTTTACTCCTGCTCGATGCCGAGGTACTCGTCGATCAGCTGCTTTGCCGTGTCCGCCCGTGACCTGGCCATCAAGGCAACGCGAACACGATGACCGCCGAAGTGCCGGACCCGCCAAAGAAGCCGGAGACGACGCCGGAAGTCGTAGCGACGTACTGCTTGCCGCCGACTTCATAGGAGATGACCCCGCCGCCGATGCTTCCGCCGGTGTTGAAGCTGTAGAGCTTCTTGCCGTTGGCCGCGTCCAGCACCAGGAAGTCGTTGTCCAGGTCGCCGGTGAAGAGCACCCCGCCCGAGGTCGCCGTCACTGCCGCAACGAGCGGCGTGGGCCATTGCTGGTGCCAGCGCACCTTGCCGGTCGTGCCGTCGATGGCGGTCAGCCATCCGCGCGATGTTTCTCTCGCGTCCGGGATCACGGCGCCCCCATAGTAGTGCGCTGCGGGTACGAACTGCGGCTTTTCAGCGGCCAGCTTGAAGGTACCGCACCAGTCAACTGCGGCAACGTAAATGGTCTTGGTCACAGGACTGTAAGCCGGGCCGTTCCATTCCATACCCCCCAGAAGTCCCGGGCAGCGATGGATGCCCTCGACGGTCGGCGCGGCATCGACGTTCTCCCGGGTCGTGATCGGCAGCTCGAACAGGACGTCACGCGTGTCACGGTCCATCACGCGCAGCAGACCGTCTTTCCCGCTGATCGCCATCAAGTCGCGTGATTTGCCGCCGATCTTCGCCGTAAACAACGGACTGACTTGGCTCAGATCCGAATCGTGCGTGTCGTTCGGAATGAACTGGCGGTACCACAGCAGCTTGCCCGTGTGCACATCGAGCGCGACCACCGAATCGGTATACAGGTCGTCGCCCGTCCGAACAGCTCCGTTGAAATCGGGAGCTGGATTTCCAACCGGCAGGTAAAGGATTCCCTTGGCCACGTCGAGAGCAAGAGGGGTCCAGAGGCTGCCACCGCCGTGCTGTCGCGCTTGAGCGTCTCGCCATGAATCGGCCCCAGGCTCGCTGTCATCCGGGATCAGATTGAAGCGCCACACCTGCTCGCCCGTCGTCAGCTTGAACGCACCCACCCAGTTTTTCGGTCCGAAGTCAGCGCCGGCCGGACCGTAGAGCACGAGATCCTCGAAAATCAGCGGCGGCATGCTCAAATACTGCCCGGCCTGCGAGTCGGCGATCTGACGTGACCAGAGCAGCCGCCCCTTGTCCATATCGAGCGCGATCAGGTGGCCGTCTGGCGTGCCGCGCACCAGAATTCCGTCCTTGATCGCGACGCCTCGATTGGTCGGCGAAATCGCGTGCCCCGTTGCGTTCCACTTGTAGGTCCACCGCTTGCGACAGGTGGTCGCGTCGAATGCCACCACCGTCGTGTCCACGGTCGCATACATGACGCCCTTGTAAACGATCGGATTGGTCTGCGTCGGCGCCGCCGTCTCGGAACGAATCATGCAGACCGCCCGCAGCTGGTGCGCATTCTTCGTGTTGATCTGGGCGAGATTCACGAAGCGCTGGCCTGAATAGTCCTTGCTCGCGTACATCCAGTTCTGGGTGTCGGAGGCTGCGTGATTCAGCTCGTCCTGCGTGGGCCCGGCGCCCGGTGGCGGCAACTCGACGGCGGCGGGTGCCTGCGCCTGGGCGCTGATGGTGACGCCCAGCGTTTCGAGATACCCGATGATGGCCGCGCGCTCGCTCGCATTGGGAAGCGCAACCGCCATCGCGGTGCCAGGCACCTTGGCGGTGGTGGAAGTCAGGAACGAATCGAGCGTCTTCTGATCCCACGTGAGCCCGGAGTTGGCCATGGCGTCGGTGTACTTGTAACCGGGCGCGGTTCCTGCTCGCCGGCCGACGACGCCCGCCAATGAAGGGCCAAATGCGTTCTTGCCCGCCTCCGTCGTATGGCAGGAGGAGCACTGGTTTGCGAACGCAGTTTTGCCGGCTGCGGCGTCGGCCTGCGCAAATGCGCGACTGCAGGAAAAAGCCATAGCGCCCAGCACGAGCCAGGTCGCCGCAACCCGCATCGCGCGGTTTTCGCCAGCGACGGTCGAGCGGAGATGCCGCTCGGAGCATTGAGGATGGATCATGGTTGAGCTCCCACTAGGTGAATAAGGAACACGGGTCATGCTTTTTTCGGAGCGATAGCCTTTTCAATGCGCTTCCAACACAGCGAACGTCGGAAGTCGACCCAACCTGTGGCGAAGATCTGGCAACAAGCGGGTGCCTCTCATTAGAGGATTCCTTGGAGCTGGTGGAGGCGATTTCGCCGTGCAGTGTTTCACGATCCTGACTCAACGCTTTCTGAGCTGTGCGACGCTTGCGGTTTCATGCGGCATCATCACTAGCGCCAAGAAGTACGCCGGCGACCAATCGGCCGCGGAAAGACTCGCGCAGAAGATCAAGACGGGCGGAGGCGGCGTGTGGGTCCGATCCCGATGCCACCCAATATTGTTCCCGATGGCGACCGGAACGCACTGACCGCGTTCTGTGAAGTCCTACGGGATGAACGAGAACGCCTTCGCGATCGGCATGAAGTCGAAGAATACCTTTTAGTGCCTGCCTCCGACCTTGGAGCACAAAAGCGCAAAGCCTAGAACTATTTGAAAGAAGAGCGGGCGCGCCGATGCGAACATTCTGGGACCGTTGCCCGGAGGCAGAGCATGAAGCGTCAAAGGCGGAGTTTCTCAACCCCCACTGCGGCCGCTGCGCTCCTGATTTCACTGAGCTCGATCGGATTGGAGCCTGCCTCGGCGGCTGACTCGCCGGCGCCGGTCAATGCCGCTCGCCTGGACAACGCCGAGCGGGACAGTAGCAATTGGCTCAGCTACGGCCGGACCTACTCGGAGCAGCGCTACAGTCCGCTCGCCAAAATCTCCGACAGCAACGCCAATCAGCTCGGCCTGACCTGGTACGCCGACCTCGATACCGATCGCGGCCAGGAGTCCACGCCACTGGTCATCGACGGGATGCTGTATGTGTCGACGGCTTGGAGCATGGTCAAGGCGTACGACGCCAAGACCGGCAAGCCGCGCTGGTCCTACGACCCTCAGGTGCCGCGCGAGCTAGGGGTCAACGGGTGCTGCGATGTGGTGAGTCGCGGTATCGCGGCCTGGAACGGCAAGATCTACGTGGCCACATTCGACGGAAGATTGATTGCGGTCGATGCGAAGACGGGCAAGGACGTCTGGAGCGTGGTCACCGTCGATCGGACGAAGCCGTACACCATCACCGGCGCTCCGCGCGTCTTCAAGGGCAAGGTGGTGATCGGCAACAGCGGCGCCGAATACGGCGTTCGCGGCTACATCTCCGCCTATGACGCCGAGACCGGCAAGATGGTGTGGCGCTTTTACACGGTACCCGGCAATCCGGCCGAACCGTTCGAGAACAAGGCGATGGAAATGGCCGCCAAAACGTGGGCCGGTGAGTGGTGGAAGGAAGGCGGCGGCGGCACGGTCTGGGATGCGATTTCGTACGATCCGGAGCTGAATCTCGTCTATTTCGGCGTGGGCAACGGCCTGGAATGGCCGCGCGCCAGGCGCAGCGCGGACAAGGGCGACAACCTGTTCCTGTCGTCGATCGTGGCCCTGAATGCGGACACCGGGGCTTACGTATGGCATTACCAGGCAACTCCGGGCGAGGAATGGGACTTCGACGCGGTTCAGCAGTTGATGCTCGCCGATCTTGAACTCGGCGGGAAACGCCGCCAGGTCCTGATGCAGGCCAACAAGAACGGCTTTTTCTACGTGCTCGATCGTCGGACCGGGCAATTCATTTCTGCCAAGACGTTTGTCAACATCAATTGGGCGAAGGGGATCGATGAAAGGACCGGTCGGCCCATCGAGAACCCTGGCATTCGCTACAGCTCGACCGGAAAGCCGGTTCAGATGATGCCCGGTCCCGATGGAGCGCACACCTGGCACCCGATGGCCTTCAGTCCGAAGACTGGATTGGTCTACATCCCGGCGCAGGAGATCGGGAAGAAGTTCACTCCGCTCAAGGATTTTCAGATTTCGCCCGAGGGTTGGAATCTCGGCGTCGCCGTAGATGGCACGCCCGAACCCAAGAAGGGTTACCTGCTGGCGTGGGATCCGGTGAACCAGAAGGAGGTCTGGCGGGCCGACCATCGTGGGCCCTGGAATGGTGGCGCCGTCGCCACGGCCGGGAACCTGGTCGCCCAGGGAGACGCTGCCGGGTATTTCAATGTGTACCGCGCGGACACGGGTGAGAAGCTGTGGTCGACGTTCGCGCAGTCCGCGATCATGGCCGGGCCGGTGACCTACGAGGTGGACGGTGAACAGTACATCGCCGTGTTGTCGGGCTGGGGATCGGCGTTCTCGCTGCAGGCGGGTCGGGTTGCAGCCTCATCGGGCAACCTGCGTAACGTAAGCCGCGTTCTGGTGTTCAAGCTGGGCGGCACCGCGACGCTGCCGCCGCTCGAGCCTCGGCAGCTCGTGATCAATCCGCCCGCCGACACGGCGAATGCGGCCACGATCGCCACGGGCGGAGCGCTGTTCGGGCGCTTTTGCAGCGTGTGCCACGGCGAGAGTGCGGTGGGAGGCGGTGTCGTGCCTGACCTTCGTGCATCGAGCTTCCTCGGCAACGATTTCTTTTACGAGATCGTGCTCAACGGTGCGATGAAGGACAACGGGATGGCATCGTTCAAGAGCATCCTCGATCATCAAAAGGTGGAGGCAATCCGCGCTTATGTCATTCACCGAGCCAACGAAGACAAGCAGCACCCATAGATATCGAAACCAGCTGTAGGAGAAGGTAATGAACGGCGGCCCGATCGAGGGACTGCTGCTTTCGGCAGCTCTAAGGTGCGCGAGCACTTGCGCCTACGCAGACGAAATCAGTCCCAACCAGGGACGAGGCCATGGGCAGCCGCCCAACGGAGGACAGGGATGAAAACGATCAACTGTGATCACCGCTACGTTCGGACCCTCGTGGTTCCCGTCGTCCTTTTCGTTGCGAGCTCCATCGCGCCGGCCGGAGCCGCAGGGCCGGCGGCCGATGTGGACGGCGCCCGCATCGAAAGGGCCGAGCAGGATCCGGCCAACTGGATCACGTACGGCCGCACCTACGGCGAGCAGCGTTTCAGTCCATTGGACCGGATCACCGCCGAGAACGCCAAGCAGCTCGGGCTGGCCTGGTATGCCGATATGGACACCGATCGCGGTCAGGAGGCGACGCCGCTCGTGATCGACGGAGTGATGTATGTCTCGACAGCCTGGAGCATGGTCAAGGCCTACGACGCCAAGACCGGCGCGCTGCTGTGGTCCTACGATCCTGCAGTGCCTCGGGCGCTCGGCGTCAGGGGCTGCTGCGATGTGGTCAATCGCGGCGTTGCCGCCTGGAAGGGGAAGATCTTCGTCGGCACCTTCGACGGGCGGCTGGTGGCGCTCGATGCCCGGACCGGCAAGCCGGTCTGGACCACGATGACGGTCGATCCGGACAAGCCGTACACCATCACCCAGGCGCCACGGGTCATCAAAGGGCGCGTCGTGATCGGCAACAGCGGTTCCGAGTACGGCGTGCGCGGCTATATCTCCGCATACGAGGCCGAGACCGGCAAGCTGGCATGGCGTTTTTTCACCGTCCCCGGCGATCCCACGCAGCCCGTTGAGGATCCGATCCTCACGCGGGCCGCCAAGACCTGGGATGGCGACTGGTGGAAGCGCGGCGGCGGCGGCACCGTGTGGGAAAGCCTGTCCTACGACCCCGGGCTCAACCTGATCTACTTCGGGGTTGGCAATGGGCTCGAATGGAACCACGGCTACCGCAGCAACGGCAAAGGCGACAACTGGTTCCTGTCGTCTATCGTCGCGATCAACGCCGATACCGGTCGGTATGCCTGGCACTACCAGGCGACTCCCGGCGAGGAATGGGACTTCGACGCGGTCCAGCAGCTGATGCTGGCCGACCTCACCATCGACGGAGTGCGCCGCCCGGTGCTGATGCAGGCCAACAAGAACGGATTCTTCTACGTTCTGGATCGCAAGACCGGGGAACTGATCTCCGCCAAAAACTTCACGCCGGTCACGTGGGCGAGCGGCGTCGACCTGAAAACAGGCCGGCCAATCGAGAACCCCGGTATCCGCTATGACCAGACCGGCAAGCCCGCTCGACTGCTGCCGGGCGCGCTCGGCGCGCATAGCTGGCAGGCCATGGCGTTCAACCCGAAGACCGGCCTGGTCTACATTCCGGCGCAGGAAATCCCGATGACGTATATCGCGGTGAAGGATTTCAAGCCGACGTCGATGGGCTGGAACATCGGGGTCGCCACCAACAATCCGCGGGACGTGAGGGGCTATCTGCTGGCCTGGGATCCGGTGAGTCAAAGGGAGGTCTGGCGTGCCAACTACCTCGGTCCATGGAACGGCGGCGTGCTGACCACCGCGGGCAACCTGGTGGTCCAGGGCAACGCCGCCGGCGACTTCAGCGTCTATCGCGCGGACACCGGCGAAAAACTATGGTCAACGCCCGCTCAAACTCCGGTGATGGCGGCGCCGATTACCTATGAGATCGACGGCGAACAGTACGTCGCCGTGCTGGCCGGCTGGGGCGGAGCGTACCCGTTGTTGCAAGGTCGCGATTCCGGCAAGTCCGGCAACGAGCGCAATGTCAGCCGGATGCTGGTGTTCAAGCTCGGCGCGACGGCCAGCCTGCCGCCCTTGCTGCCCGAGGCGAAGCTGGTGCTGGACCCCCCATCCGCTCGCGCCGACGCGACGACGGTCGCGTCGGGCGCTGCGTTGTACGGCCAGTTCTGTACCGTTTGCCACGGAGAAGCGGCGGTGGGAGGCGGCGTGGTCCCGGATCTTCGCACCTCCCCGTTCATCCATGTCGACGCCTGGTACAGCATCGTGCTCGATGGCGCGCTCCAACAAGGCGGCATGGCCGCGTTCCGGCCGGTGCTCGATCGCGCGCAAGCCACGGCCATTCGCGCCTATGTCGTAAATCGCGCCCAGGAAGACACCACGACGCGAACGCAAGCCGGGCTGCGCCAGCCCGATCCGCAACGCGGGGCCGCGATCGCATTGCACGGCACCGCATCCGAGGCAGTGCCCTGCGCTCAATGTCACGGCTCCGCCGGAGAATCGAATGTCAAGGGCGCCTTTCCGCGCATTGCGGGCCAGTCGGCGCCGTACCTGTCGGAGCAGCTGCGGGACTTCACCTCGAAAGCGAGGGCCAGTGATCTCATGTCGCCGATCGCAAGCGCGCTGTCGCCGGACGAAATCGCCGATGTGGCCGCCTATTACGCGAGCATCCAATCGCCGATTCCGCCGGTGACGAATGCAACCCCGGAGCTCGTCAAGAAGGGCAGGGAAATCGCCGAGACCGGCAATACGGCCAAGGGACTGCCCGCCTGCAACGCCTGCCACGGCGTGGGCGGCGCCGGTGAATCGCCCACGATCCCTTACCTGGCCGGGCAGGATGCGCATTACACCGTGCTCGAGCTGCAGATGTGGCAGCGCGGCCTGCGCAGGAACAGTCTCGAGGCGATGGGCCTCCTCGCCAGCAAGCTCGACGATCAGGAGATCGCGGCGGTTGCCGCCTATTACCAACAGCTTCGCGCGTCCTCCTCGGTGGCGGCCGCAATGCAGCCGCAGCGCTGATCCAGTTGGTTCAGGGCGCAGCCGATTGCGTCGAGACGGTTGCCAAGCGCACGAGTACGAAAAAAGCCGCAATAAACCTCATTCAGGCAGCCGTCTCCTGCTGCACGATCGCTGTTGCGCCAGGACGGATCAAGCCACGGGTAGGCTCGACGGGCTTTGCGTGGAGACGCGTGTGTTGAGTTTTCCAACGTTGCTGCGCCGCTGGAATCAGCGCAGCGACCAGCCATACTCGATCATCAAGCTCTTCTCGACCCTGTCGAGCCGGGAGCTGAAGAACATCGCCCCCATGCTTCACGACCGCAGTTATGTCGAGGGGGAAGTCGTATTCGACGAGGGCGAGGTCGGCCAGGCGATCTACTTCGTGCTGGACGGCACCGTGTCTCTTCGGCGGACCCTTGCCGACGGTCAACGCGTCTTGGCGCGCATGGAGAAGGGCGACTCGTTCGGTGCGCTCGCGTTGCTGGTCGACGAGCCCCGCGTCATCCAGGCAGTGGCGCAGACGAACTGCCAGCTGGCCGTCTTCTTCCGATCCGATCTGCACCGGCTGATGGACACGCGGGCGCCGGCGGCGTTCAAGATCAGCCTGGAGATGGCACGGCACCTGGCACAGATCCTTCGAAGGGTGGCGATTAATCCCGGGTCGGTGGAAATTTGACGCTCGAATCGAATCGGGCTGCCCCCGGGTCGCCATCGGACTGCGAGGTCCCGGGCACGAACTCGACGGGACCCCTGGGCGCGCTCGCGACCGTGGGGGTTACCTGCCTCGTGCTGGCGATCTTCCAGACCGCCTTCTGGCTGGTCGTCCCGCTGATCCTGGCGCTCGTCCTCTACTACCTGCTGCGACCCGGCTATCTTTCGCTGCTGCGCATCGGCATGGCTCCCGGCCCGGCCGCGGGCGCGGCCGTCGCGTGCTTCAGCGCGATCGGCATCGCAGCCCTGGCGGCATCGCTGCCCTGGGTGCGTACCCTGGTGCTGGAGAACCACGCCACGGTCGAGCGATACCGCGGGGGTGGCGCTCAGCTGGTCAATCAAGTGATGGTCGCGATGGACACCTTCGTGACGAAGTTCGCGTCGGACGGCTTGAGGGACGAGGTGAGGCGGGCGATCCCGGACTTCGTCGCCAGCCTCGGACGAATCGTCGAACCATCGGTGGCGTCGATGTCGAGGTGGTTGCCGGCGATCGTGCTGGTCCCGTTCCTGACGTTCTTCCTGTTGAAGGACGGCCGCCAGCTGAAGGCTCTGCTGGCCAGGCCGGTCCCCAACGCGTTCTTCGAGTCGTCGCTGGTGCTGCTGCAGCGGGTCGATGAGGCGGCAAAAGCGTACTTCCGGGGCCTGCTGCAACTTACGATGCTCGACGCGACCGCACTGTCGGCCGGATTGGCCGTGATCGGATTGCCGCACCCGGTATTGCTCGGTGTGGCGTCAGCGGTCCTGATGTGGATCCCGTACGTGGGCGGGATCTTCGCTGCGGTCGCTGCCTCCATCGTCGCCATCACCGAATTTCCGGACCAGCCGGGGATCCTGTACGGGACGCTGGCCTGGTACCTGGCCGTCCGAGAGGTCGACGGCTTCGTATTGATGCCGCTGACGATCGGTAAGAACCTTCACATCCACCCGGTCGTCGCCGTCCTGACGATCCTGCTGGCGGGGGCCATCGCGGGGATCCCGGGGATGATGCTTGCGCTGCCCGTCTTCGGCATCCTGAAAGTCCTGTTCGACAGCTCGAGCCTGATCGTGCTGGACGAAAGGCTCAGCGCGCGGCATCGCCAGGAGCGGATTCTGCGGCGGCGCCAGGCAACCGCCGGCCTGGTCGGAATCACCGAGGATTAGGGCTGTGCGTCGGATGCCTCGGCGCGAACCAGCGAACCGGCCGCAGCGCCGTCGAGCGACGCGTCGTAGAAGGCAGGAGCGGGCAGGGCGCGCGCCGCATCCATCGCCTGCCCCGTCTCCCTGGAAGGCGCGAACAGGTCAGCTCCGTCGGCCAACGCGTCGTCCCACGCGGCAAAGCCGGCGAGAATGAGCAAGGCGAAAGCCAGGCGAGAGGGCGCACGAATTCCGGCAGGCATTGGAGATCTCGGCGCAGGGTACACACCGCGCAGTCTGCTGGAGGCGCGGCCCCGTGTCTTGTGAAATCGTGCGCTTGAGTTCGCAGTCGTGCGACCGGCTTGCAACCCCGCACGATTGTTAAAGCACGCTGGGCTTGATGAATACGCCGTTCGTTGCGGCCCGTAGCATCGCCAGCGAGTACAACAGTTCGTCTGCAACACCCACTCGTTCAAAGGATTCCCGCCCATGAAGACGATCAGACTGACCTACGCGGCGATCGCCGGAATCGTGCTGTCCGGCACCGCCAGTGCCACCATCAGCAACTCCGAGGCGACGCAACTGATGCAGCAGCACAACTGCCAGGCCTGTCATGCAGTCGACAAGAAGCTGGTCGGCCCGGCGTTCAAGGACGTCGCCAAGAAGTACGCGACCGATGCGTCGGCCCCGCAGAAGCTCGCGCTGAAGATCAAGACCGGCGGCGCCGGCGTCTGGGGCCCGATCCCGATGCCGCCGAACAATGTCTCCGATGCCGACCTGAACAAGCTGGTCGCCTGGATCCTTGAACAGAAGTGATGGCCCGGCCGGGCCGTGGCTTCGCAGCTACGCGAGCTTCACGAGCTGCTTGCCGAAATTGCGCCCCTCGGAAATGCCTGCGGCGCATTTTCCAATCCGTGGGCGACCGACTCGCGGTAACGCAGGCGCCCGGCTGTAAGGTGCGCGCCGACCTCGGCCAGCGCGAGCGAAGGCATTGGCACGGTTTCGAGACGGAAATGCTCGAGGCCCGCCTTGCCGCTCGGGCGGCCGGCGAGAACGATGCGGCGGTAGCCTGTCGTCACAAGAGGTAATGATCCAGGAGCAGGGCGGCGAACAGGCAGGACAGGTAGACGATCGAGTAGCGGAACGTGCGCGCCGCCAGGCCCGTGCTGAAGTCCGTGTAAAGCCTGACCGCAAAGTACAGGAACACCCCATCGAGGGCAAGCGCCGACACGAGGTAGAAATGGCCGCTCATCCCGCTCGCAAACGGCATCAGACTGACCGCTGCCAGGATGATCGTGTAGAGCAGAACATGAAGGCGCGTGAAACGGTCGCCATGGGTGACCGGCAACATCGGAATGCCCGCTTTCGCATACTCGTGCTTGCGATACAGCGCCAGCGCCCAGAAGTGCGGCGGCGTCCAGGCGAAGATGATCAGCAGGAGCAGCAGGGCGTTGGAGGACACCGCGCCTGTGACGGCGGCCCAACCCAGGACGGGAGGCATGGCGCCCGACAGCCCTCCGATCACGATGTTCTGTGGCGTGAGCGGCTTGAGCACCACCGTGTAGATCACGGCGTAGCCCAGGAAGGTGGCGAGCGTCAACCACATCGTCAGCGGGTTGGCTCCGAGGTAGAGGGACAGCAAGCCCGCGCTGCCGAGGACGCCAGCGAGGATCAGCGTCTGCCGCGGCGTGGTCGACCCGGTCGGCAGCGGGCGCGCGCGGGTACGCGCCATTTTCGCGTCGATCTCGCGTTCGATCAGGCAGTTCACTGCGGCTGCCGCCGCTGCGACCAGCGCGATTCCGAGGCTGCCGAACAGAAGCGGTCCCGCGGGCGGCAGACCGGGGATGGCGAGAAACATCCCGATCACGGCGGTAAAGACGATCAGCGATACCACGCGCGGCTTGCACAGGCGAAGCAACTGCGACCACCGGAATTGCGGCTGCCCGCGCGTGCCCGCCGTCACCGGCGTGGCAATCAGGTCTCGAGCGGTTGCGGCGCCCGCGAAGACGCTAGCGTTCTTTGTCATGGCTCCGCCGGTTCTGATCGAACTCAGTACTTGATGGCCAGGCCCTGCTGCGTCGAGTAGTACAAGGCCAGTTCGCGAATCTCTTGTTCCGTCAGCGGCTGCGCCATGGCGGACATGATCGAGTTCTGGCGCGATCCCTTGCGGTACGCCGCCAGCGCCTGCACAAGGTAGTCGTAATGCTGTCCCGCAAGCCGCGGCGTATCCGCCATCACCGGCTTGTTCCCGGCGGGACCATGGCAGCCAGCGCAGACTTGCTCGGCCTTCTTCTTTCCCGCCCCTTCCTCGAAGGCCAGCGCCGAGGCGCTGGCGGCGAGCACCGCGCACAGCACTCCGGTCTGAACGAGGGTTTGGGTGAAGCGGATCGCACCGCGTAGGGTGGTCATGCGATGCTCACTTTCCGCTGTTGCCAGCATAGTAAGCGGCCAGATCCGCGATGTCCTGGTCACTCAACGTGGCCGCGATGCCGCGCATCGAGGGATGCGTGCGCGCCCCGGACTTGTAGTCGTGCAGGGCATGGATCATGTAGTCCAGCTGCTGGCCGCCAAGCTTCGGTACCGAGTAGACCTCCGGATAGGCGGTGCGGTAACCCGGGATCCCGTGACAGCCTTCGCACATCGCGGACTTGGACTTGCCTTTGGCCGGATCGCCGTCCGCCCATGCCGGGGCGCAGAAAACGACGGCCGCGGCAACACTCAAAGCGAGGAGGTAGCCCGGTTTCAGCGTGGATTGTTGATTCATCGTCAGTGCCCTCGATGGGACCCCCAGGGTCAAAGGCAGTACACCAGTACGAACAAAACCAGCCAGAGAACGCCCACGAAATGCCAGTACCAGGACGCGGCGGTAAACGCGAAGTGATGCTCCGGCGTGAATTGCCCGCGCAAGGCCCGGGCCAGGATGAAGATCAGGATCGTCGTTCCGATCATCACGTGAATGCCGTGCAGGCCGGTGAGCGCAAAGAACGTCGCGCCGTAGGCTCCGGACGAAAGGCTCAGGTTCTGCCGGGTGAACGCATGGTGATACTCCGAAGCCTGCATGCACAGGAACAGCACGCCCAATACGATGGTCAGCAGTAACGCCAGCTTGAAGCGACCACGCTCACCCCGCGCGATGGCGAAGTTCGCCCAGGTCACGATCGCCCCGGAGGTCAACAAGATGACCGTATTGAGGGTCGGGACCCCCCACGCGACCATGGGAGAGAAGCTGCCCTCGGGAAGCGGTCCCGCCGTCGGCCAAGTCGCCTTGAAGCCCGGCCATAGTTGCCCGCTCTCGCCCGATGCCAGGTCGGGGACCGCCAGCACGCGCAGGTAGAACAGTGCACCGAAGAAGGCGACGAAGACCATCACCTCGGAAAAGACGAACCAGGCCATCGCCCAACGGAACGAAGCGTCCACCTGGCGGTTGAGCAGCCCGGCGTTGTTCTCCCGGATCACGGTGCCGAACCAGCCGACCAACATGATCAGCAGCAATACGACGCCAACCGAAACCAGCCAGGGGCCAGCGGCGGCGCGGTTGACCCAGGCGGCAGCGCCGACGGCCATCATCAGCAGCGCGCCGCAACCGACTATCGGCCAGGGCGTCGGCTCGGGTAGATAGTACTTTTGAACGTTGTTCATCACGCACTCTTCCTCGGTCGAACCTCGAAAAACGTATACGAGAGCGTTATCGTGGGTAGATCCCCGGGAATCGCGGGATCGATCAGAAACACGACCGGCACGCTCCTCGTCTCGTGCGGCCGCAATAACTGGCTCTTAAAGCAAAAGCATTCGATCTTGTGAAAGTAGGCGGCGGCGGCGGGCGGCGCATAGCTCGGGACCGCCTGTCCGATCACCGGTTCGTTCGACTCGTTGGTCATCTCGTAGCGGATATGGACCAGCTCACCGGGATGGACCTGCGAGGTTTTCTGCAGCGGTCGAAACGACCAGTGCAGGGAACCATGCACGTTCGCGTCGTATTGAACCGCGACGGTTCGCGTCGGATCGACCCGGGTGACCGGGCGCGCCGCATCCTTCGCTGCGGTTTGCGTGGCCCGCTCCGCGCCGCACAGCCGGTCGTAAAGCGGGGCGAGCAGGTATCCGAATCCGAACATGCCCAGCGCCACCAGGCTGAGCTTGGCAAGGAACCGTCGATTACTAGCGACGATGCTCATCGTTTTGACCATCATTCGACGACCGGTGGCGTCGAGAACGTGTGGTGCGGGGCCGGCGAAGGGACGGTCCACTCCAGGCCCTTGGCCCCCTCCCACACCTGCGCGGTGGCGCGCTCGCCGCTGCGAATGCACTTGATCACGTTGTAGGCGAACAGCAGCTGCGTCAACCCGAAGCCGAAGGCCCCGATGGTGGCGAGCGAATTCAAGTTCGTGAACTGCAGCGCGTAGTCCGGGATGCGCCTGGGCATTCCGGCCAGGCCGAGGAAGAACATCGGTATGAACGTCAGGTTGAAAAAGATCAGGGTCAGCCAGAAGTGCCACTGGCCCAGCTTCTCGTCGTACATGTGGCCGGTCCATTTCGGGAGCCAGTAGTAGGTTCCCCCGAACAGCGCGAACAAGGTGCCGGCGACCATCGTGTAATGGAAGTGCGCGACGATGTAATACGTCTGGTGCAGCTGGACGTCGACCGGTACCATCGCGAGCATCACGCCCGTCAGCCCCCCGATGGTGAACACGAACAGGAACCCGATGGCGAACAGCATCGGCGTCTCGAACGTCAGGGAGCCTTGCCACATCGTGGCCAGCCAGTTGAACACCTTGACGCCCGTCGGCACCGCGATCAGCAGGGTCGTGTACATGAAGAACAACTGCGCTCCGACCGGCATTCCGACCGTGAACATGTGATGCGCCCAGACGCTGCCGCCCAGGATGCCGATCATGCATGTCGCGGGCACCATGGAGCGCAAGCCGAACAGGGGCTTGCGGGAGAACGTCGGAATGATCGCCGAGACGATCCCGAACGCCGGCAGGATCAGGATGTAGACCTCCGGATGGCCGAAGAACCAGAACAGGTGCTGGAACAGCACCGGGTCGCCGCCGCCGGCCGCGTCGAAAAAGTGCGTGCCGAAATGACGGTCGAACAGCAGCATCGTCACCGTACCCGCCAGCACCGGCATCACGGTGAGCAGCAGGAAGGCAGCGACCAGCCAGGTCCACGCGAACATCGGCATCTTGAACAGCGTCATCCCCGGGGCTCGCATGTTCAGGATCGTGACGATGATGTTCAGGGCACCGATGATCGAAGAGATGCCGAGTATGTGGATGGCGAAGATCGCCATGTCCATGCCAGGACCCATCTGGACCGAGAGCGGGGCATACAAGGTCCAGCCGGCGGCTGTGGCTCCGCCTGGAACGAAGAAGGATGCGACCAGCAGCACGGCCGCGAACGGCAACAGCCAGAAGCTCAGGTTGTTCAGGCGCGGAAACGCCATGTCGGGTGCGCCGAGCATCAACGGCAGCTGCCAGTTCGCGAACCCGACAAAGGCCGGCATGATCGAGGCGAACACCATGACCAGCCCATGCATCGTGGTGAGCTGGTTGAAAAACTCGGGGCGAACGATCTGCAGTCCGGGCTGGAACAGCTCCGCCCGAATGGTCAGCGCCATCAGCCCGCCGACCAGCAGCATGCTCATGCTGAAGAACAGGTACAAGGTACCGATGTCCTTGTGATTGGTCGTCCGGATCCACCGCAGGATGCCCCCTTGGTGAGGCAACTGGACGACGGCCGGGACGTTGTCGAGTGCTACTTGCATGCTGTGCTCCTGGCTTGTTGGCCTGGCGAGGATTTGTGGTCGTGGACGCGTGGCCGCTTCACTGGGGCGCCGCTGCTGGTGGGGCGCTCTTCGCGCGCTGATCGGCGACCCAGTCCTGGTAATCCTTCTCGGGCATCGCCTCGACGACGACCGGCATGAAGCCGTGTTCCTTGCCGCAGAGCTCGGTGCAGGCGCCGCGATAGATGCCCGGGGCATCGACCTTGAACCACGAATCGCGCACGAATCCCGGTATGGCGTCCTGCTTGACCGCCAGCGCGGGCACGAACCAGGAGTGGATTACGTCGTCGGCGGTCGTCAGGATCCGGATCTTCTTGCCGACCGGGACCACCAGCGGGTGATCCACTTCCAGCAGGTAGTGTTCGCCCTTGGGCGCCTGGTTTTCGATCTGGTCACGCGGAGTGGACAGGCTGCTGTAGAAGTCGATGCCGTCGTCGACATAGGTGTAGCGCCATTTCCACTGGTACCCCGTGATCTTGATCGTCAGGTCGGGGTTCGTGGTGTCTTTCATCTCGATCACCGTCTTCGTCGCCGGATAGGCCATGCCCGCGACGATCAGGCACGGAATCACCGTCCACAGCAGCTCCAACGTCGTGTTGCCATGGAACTGCTTGGCTTCGCGTCCGGCCGCCTTGCGGAACCGCACGATGGAGTAGAACATCACTCCGAACACGACCGCCGCGATCACCAGGCAGACGCCCAGCATGAGCGAGTGCAGGTCGTATATATGCCGGGCAACGACCGTTTGCGGCGGCTGAAAGCCAATGCTCGGCTCGCTTGCCGCGAACGCCAGGGCTGGCTGAAGTAACGCAGACACGGCGATCGTTCTTGCCAGTTCGGTCATCTCTGTCTCGCGGCACATGGCTTCGATACGACGGGAGTCTAGGAAGCACCGGTCAGCCCGGTTTGATCTTCTTGCGGGAAAGCCCGGATGTTGCGGAGGAATTCCCGCCCCGCCCCGGCTGGTGGGTTCGTCGTCGTGCCTTCGGCGAAGTTCGCAAGATGCAGCGACAAACGCAAGAGAGCGCAAAACGTGTCTCCGCCGCACGTGCACCATCGCGTGGCCTTTAGCTCCGGGTTGCGAGGTCGAACCCGAAAACGACAGCAAGACAGCGCAGTCGGCGCAAGCAAACTAAGAACGCCGAATCAAAGCCATGGGACATTCCGGATACGTAAACACTCCATCATCTGAAAGAGGTAACGATGATTCGTATCCGTTTCGGCATGGGCAAGCGCGTCCGCACCAGGGCCCTGCTGCTTGCGACCGTGTTCTGCACGATCGGCACTGCATTCTCCGGTTCGATGGCCAACCCGGTGGCAACGGGCGCACCGGGTGCGCAAACGTTGCTGGACGCCGCTAGATCCGACGATTGGCTGCTTCCTGCGAAGTCCTATCTGGGCAATCGTTACAGCACGCTGAGCCAGATCACCCCTGAGAATGTGGCTACGCTCGGTCTGGCCTGGAAGACACAGATCTCCGACGATGGTCAGCAGGAAGCCTCGCCCATCGTCACCGGCGAGACGATGTACATTTCGACGCCGCACGACAATGTGCTGGCGTTGGACGCCCGCACCGGCAAGCTCAAATGGCAGTTCCCGTACAACCCGCCCGTTGTCCTGTTTGCGGTCAGTCGGGGCGTCGGCATCGAGGACGGCAAGGTTTTCCTCGGAACGCAGGATTGCCGCGTCATCGCGCTGGACGCCGAAACGGGTAAGCCAGCGTGGGATGTGCCCGGGTGCCGCGACAACGCCAACAGTTTTTTCTCGATGGCTGCGTACGTCTATAAAGGCAGCGTCATCCTAGGCACTGGCGGTGGCGACAATGGCAACCAGGGACGCGTGAGCGCCTTCAGCGTTGTCGATGGAAAAAAGCAGTGGGACTGGGACACGATCAAGCGCGACACGTGGCCTGGCAAGTCGTGGATGCACGGCGGCGCGGACGTCTGGTCGGGAATGGCGATCAATCCGCAGACGAACACGCTGTTCGTGGCCCCCGGCAATCCCGGGCCTGACATGATCCTTAAGGGCCGCGAGGGCGAGGACCTCTACAGTAACTCGATCGTGGCTCTGGACATCAGCGGCAAGACCCCCAGAGTGAAGTGGCACTACCAACTCCTCAAAAATGACACCCACGACGGCGACCCTGCGATGGTCCCTGTGCTCTTTTCAGGCGAGGTCGGCGGCACATCCCGCGATCTGGTTGCCATAGGCGATAAAACCGGCGACTTCTTCATTTTCGACCAGGCGAGCGGTCAGTTGATTCATCGCCTCGCGGTCAGCGAGGAGAAGGGACTCGACAATGCTCCTACCCTGCAAGGAACGCCGGGGTGTCCGAACCACGGCGGCGGAGTCGAGTGGCTCGGCGGCGCGTATGACTCGAAATCCAACCTCTTCGTGATCCCCAGTACCGACGAATGCGGCCTGTGGAAACTGACGACCGAGCACCCGGAATACATCCCCAGCCAAACGTACACGGGCGGCCCCCTGCCCAAGCGCAATAACGGAACCGGCGTCGTGTCGGCCATCGACGTGTCCACCGGGCAGGTGCGCTGGCGAGTGTCGCTGCCCTACCCCGCGCAAGGCGGCGCTCTGATCACGGCGACCGGAATCGTCTTCACCAGCGACCTGGGCGGCACTTTGTACGCGCTCGACACCGCGACCGGCAAGGAACTCTGGAAGACCAATACCGGCTCGTCGATCTGTGCGCCATTCGCCACGTATATGCTGGACGGCGATCAATACGTGGCCGTCCTGGTTGGTCAGGCGGGAAATCAGCAAACTGCGAATCTGCCCGCAACGCATGGCAGCCACGTGCTCGTGTACAAGCTGGGCGCGACCCAGGCGGTTGTCAACGGTACGGGGGGACAGACGCCGCTTGCCGCCATTGCGCCATCGGCCGCGAGCGCTCAAATCGCTGGCACGGGTTCAGCGCCATACACGAAGGAGCAGGTGGCACGGGGAAAGACCGTCTATTCCGGGCAGTGCGCCTTGTGCCATGGAGACCAGCTGCAGGGCGTTTCGGCCCCGGCATTGACCGGTCCCAGCTTTGCGAAGTCGCACCTGAACGTCTCGCAGATTCGTTCCGTCGTGGCGACGCAGATGCCGCTGACCGCCCCCGGCTCGCTGACCCCGGACGACTACGCATCTTTGATGGCGTACATGCTGTCCTACGACTGCGTCAACCCTGCGGGCAATGGAAGCAAGCCGTTCCCGCCGGCCGACGACCCCGCATTGACCAAGGTCACGGTCGGCGCGAAGAGCTGCCCGGTTGCGAATTAGACCCGATCACGCAAGGCGCGCGCGGCTGCGCGCCTTGCGTTTGTCATCAAAGGGATGCTTGATGGATCACGATCGGGGTGCCACGGCGCGATGGAAGGCAATGACGCGCGCCTGGCACACACTGGGCGTCGCGTATCGCCTGGTGCGGGAGCGTGGCGCACCCAGTTTGGCCAAGGGCGTCGTCGAAGGCGAGGCCGCGTAGAAAGCTCCATGGACCGTGCGCCCTCAACCGCGAGGCTCGTTTGTCCGCAGTGCGACCTGCTGGCTTTGCCTGCCAGCCTCCGTGCTAACGAGGTGTCCAGGTGTCCTCGATGCGGTGTCGAGCTGGACCGGGGCACCTACGCTTCCCGCGAGGCAGCGCTCGCCATCGCAGCCGCCGCCGCCCAGCTGTGGATCCTGATGAATGCCTTCCCGCTGGTTGAGTTGTCGCTTGCCGGCACGCAGCGGCAGACCACCTTGAGCGGAGCGGTCGTCGCTCTGGCCACTCACGGCATGCCGGCACTGGCGGCCCTGGTGTTCCTGACCGCGGTCGCCGCGCCTGGAGCCGAGATCGCCTTGGCGCTCTATGCACTGGCTCGCCTCGAGTCCGTGGCGCAATCCGGCGCGCTCGGCCGCATGATCCGTTGGTCTCGAACGCTGAGGCGCTGGAGCATGGTCGATGTCTTCATGCTGGGGAGCCTGGTTTCGATCGTGAAGCTGGCCCACCTCGCCGATCTGGTCGTCGGCCCCGCACTGTGGGCCTGTGCGGCGCTGCTCCCGGTGCTGGCGTTCCTGGGCCTTTATGTTCGGCCGCAGAAGCTTTTCGCTGGATCGCACGGTGCCTGAAATACTCCAAGCCGTACTGGGTCGCCAAGCCGGACTTGCGGTCTGCCGCGGATGCCTTCTGGTCTGTCGGATCGGAAGTCGTTCCTCGATGTCTTGCCCGCGTTGCGCGGCAGTCGTCCATGTGCGGGCTCCCCGGAGCCTGGAGAGAACTTCGGCCTACCTGCTTGCGGCCGCGATCCTGTACGTCCCGGCCAATGTTCTTCCGGTCATGCATTCCAGCAGCCTGCTGGTTAACCAGGACGACACGATCCTGAGCGGTGTCGTGTACTTGCTTCGCTCGGGCTCTTGGCCGCTGGGGGTGCTGGTGTTCTTCGCCAGCATCATGGTGCCGCTGCTTAAGATCCTGGCCCTTGTTCTGCTGGTCTGGATGAGCGCGTGCCGTTCGCGCGCCCATATGCTGGCGCGGGCGCGCCTCTATCGGGTGGTCGAGTTCATCGGGCGCTGGTCGATGCTCGATATCTTCGCGGTCACCTTGCTGGTGGCGCTGGTGCGGATGGGTAGGCTTGCATCGGTTCTGCCGGGTCCGGGGGCGTTGGCGTTCGCGGCGGTCGTGGTGTTGACGCTGCTTGCCGCGGCCAGCTTCGACGCACGCTTGATCTGGGATCCGGCGCACGGCGATGTCTGATCCCGCGCCCGCACCGGCGCTGCCCACCGCCGCCGTCGGGCGGCGGCGTTTGCCATCGCTGATCTGGTTGATCCCGGTCGTTGCGGCCGCTGTGGGTCTGTGGCTGATCGCTCATACCTGGCTCGAACAAGGGCCGATCATCACAATGCGGTTCTCGAGCGCCGATGGCATCGAGGTCGGTAAGACCAAGATCCGCTACAAGTCGGTCGATATCGGAGATGTGAAGGTCATCGAGATTTCGGAAGACCGCAAGGCCGTCGTCGTTTCCGCGCAGGTGACCAAGAGCGCCTGGGATCTGCTGTCGAGCGATTCGAAATTTTTCGTCGTACGACCGCGAATCTCGGGCGGAACCGTGTCGGGGCTCAGTACGCTGCTCTCCGGTGCCTACATCGCGATCGAGCCCGGCACCCGCAAGGAGTTGTCGGTAAATTTCATCGGCCTGGAAAATCCGCCCGAAGTGACCAGCGACATGCAGGGTCGCGAATTCACCTTGCACGGCGAGCAATTGGGCTCGCTCGCTTACGGCACACCCGTCTTCTATCGCCGCGTCAACGTCGGCCATGTGACAAAGTTTTCGCTCGACTCGGATGGGCGCGGCGTCGAGGTCGGCGTGTTCGTCAACGCTCCCTATGATCGATTCGTCAGCTCGAACACGCACTTCTGGCACGCGAGCGGTGTGGACGTGTCGCTCGATGCGAACGGGCTGAAAGTCTCCACGGAATCGCTGGTGGCGATCATCGAAGGAGGGATTGCGTTCCAGGAGCTGGCGGACCTGCCGCCACCGCAGGGGCCGGCGCCGTCAGGAGCTTCCTTCACGCTATATGACGATCGGGCACAGGCCCTGCAGCTTCCCGATCTGCATCGGGAGCAGTACGCCCTGTATTTTCCCGAATCGCTGCGTGGCTTGAGTGTGGGAGCGCCCGTGGATTTTCGCGGGATCGTGGTCGGCGAGGTCAAATCCCTGGGGGTTGAATACGAGAAAGCCGACAGCCCGATCCGCTTTCCGGTGATGATCGACGTGTATCCGGACCGGCTGCGCTCGCGTTCCCTCAACGGAAGCTCACCCGGTGCCTACAGCCAGGCAAAAAGCAGGGCGATCATCGACCGATTGGTTGCGCATGGCCTGCGCGGACAGCTCAGAACCGGCAATCTGCTCACCGGCCAGCTGTACATCGCGCTGGATTTCTTTCCCGACGCGAGCAAAGCAGCGATCGACTGGTCGGGCACGCCGCCCGTGCTGGCGACGCTGCCCGGCGGTCTGACCGAAATCCAGGACGCGGTCGGCCGCATTGCGAGGAAGCTCGACCGCGTCCCGATCGAGCAGCTGTCCGGGGAACTATCTCAAGCCTTGGTGTCGCTGGATGCGACGTTGAGGAGCAGCCAGAAGCTGATCGGGCAGCTGGATTCCCAGGTCGCGCCGCAGGCGACGCGGACGCTCGGCGAGGCCGAGCAGGCGCTCCGGGCAGCGAACGCGGTCCTGGCCGAGGACGCGCCGCTGCAAAAGGACGTCCAGAATGCGTTGAAGCAGGTAGCCCAGTCGGGGCGCGCGCTCGCCGTGCTCGCGGACTATCTCGAAAGACATCCCGAGTCCCTGATTCACGGCAAGCCCGAGGACCCCCGATGAGCAGCCGCAAGCACTTCCCGCAGGTCATCGTTGCGCTGGCGGTCGGGGCCGCGCTTGCAGGCTGCGCCTCGCGTCCCCAGGAGCACTTTTACACCGTGTCGACGGCTGACCACGGATCGGCCGAGGGTGCCGAGTCGCAACGCATCAAGCTGTCGCCGATCGTGATCCCGGCCTTGATCGACCGCCCGCAGCTCGTGGTTCGAACGGACCGGCACGAGGTGGTGGTGCTGGAGAATCACAGGTGGGCCGAGCCGCTGTCTGCGGATCTGACACGAGCGCTCGGCCAGGATTTGCGCCGGAGCCTGCCAGCGCTCCAAATTGCGGAGGCGAATGCTCCGAGCGATCGAACGAAACCAGCGATTCTTGACGTTGAGATCACGGACCTGATAAGCGGTCCGGGCCCCAGCACTTCATTGCAGGCATCCTGGGTCCTCCATGACCGTTCGCGGAGCTGCGTGAGGTCGGGAGCTCTGGCGGCACAAGTTCCGACGCAAGCGGGTGATGACGCGATTGCGGGTGCCTATGCCGATGCGATGTCGCGGCTCGCCCGAGCGATCGCCCAGACGATTCCGGACGGCGGTCTTTGCGCCGGCGACTGACCGCACTACGGTATGAGCACACTCGTCGCGTGGCGGAGGCTGGCACAGCTCGGCCCTTTCCATTGGCGAAACGTCGCACCGGGGCGCGCGGCTCGAGTGGCGCTCGGCGTCGTTGTGCCGCTCGGTCTCGGATGGGCCAGCGGGCACGTCGACTACGGCGCCTACGCCGCGCTGGGGGCGCTTCCCGCCGGCGTCGCGTCGTTTCAGGGCGAGACGCGCAGTCGCGTGGCCGTCGTGGTGGCGGCCAGTGTCGGCATGGCGATGTCGACCTTCGTCGGCGCGACCACCGCAGCGCTTGCGCCCTGGCTTCTGGTGCCGGTCGTGGCGATCTGGGGATACTTCACTGGCCTCGGTGTGGCGCTCGGGCCACGCTTCGGCGCGGCGGTCCTGCAGTGGTCGATCGCCCTTCTGATCGCGGTGGGGCTGCCGTTCGGTCCCGCAGGGGCCGCTTTGCGCGCCGGCCTGGTGCTGGCCGGTGGATTACTGCAGGCGGCGCTTGTTGCCGCCTCCTGGACTCTTCGGCCTGGAGCACACGAGCAAACGGCGCTGGCCGCCTCGTACCGGGCCCTGGCGGCCTATGCCTCCGATCTGGCAACAGGTGGATCCGATCCGCCTCCGCCGACCGCCTTTCCAGCCGGCACTAAGCTGGACGACCCCAACCCGTTGCTGCCATTCGCGTTGCGGCTGACGCTCCTTAACCTTCTCGAGCAGGCGGAACGGATCCGCAGCTCGCTGGCCGCGCTGGCGGCGCACGCGGCCATGGCCTCGGAAGCCTTGGCGAAGGAGGCCGACGACGGCGCCCGCGATGACCAGATCCGCAGGCTGATGGCTGGCGCAGCAGATGCGCTCAACCGGATCGCCGGCGCTCTGAGTCTCGCGCGCGCCGAACGGGCGGCCCAGGTCCGTGAAGTCAACGAAAAAATCAACCGTCTGGCGGTGCCTGCTGACGTGTCGTGGCGCTGGGCCGGCGAGGCCCTGCTCGGGCAGTTGCGCGGGGCCGCCGGCATCGTGGCCAATCTCGAGTCCGTGGCCGCGCGGCCCGCTGCTCAGGGCTCGGCCACCGCTCGATCCGCCGGGGGCAGTCAGGGTAGTGTCGCCGCGGCCATCGCCCAGTTGCGAGCCAACGTCAGTACCCGGAGCGAAGCGGGGCGTCACGCGGTGCGCCTGGCCGTGATCGCGGTGCTGGCCGAAGTGATCGTTCAGGCCACCGGCTTGTATCAGGGCCGGTGGGTGACGCTGACGATCTTCCTCGTGCTCAAGCCGGACTACAGCTCCACGCTCTACCGCGGCGTTCAACGTGCCGCAGGCACGATGCTCGGGGCCGGCCTTGGCGTTGTGGCGTTGGAGCTCACCCGATTGAGTCAGGGTCGGCTGGTCGCTGCGGCCGCCGCTTCCGTCGCGCTGGCCTATGCCCTGTTCGACGTGAGTTTCCTGCTCTTCAGCGTGTTCCTCACTGCGTTCGTGCTGGCGCTGCTCGACCTTCTTGGCACGGCTGCGCTCCGGACCGCGGAAGCTCGACTGCTGGATACCGTCATCGGGTCGGCGCTGGCGCTGGTCGCCTATTTCGCCTGGCCGACCTGGGAGGGGGCCACCGCTCAGGAGAAGTTCGCCCGGCTCCTCGAGGCCCACGATGCGTATGCGGCAGGGCTGCTGCGCGAACTTGGTCAACCCGGCAGCCAGGACGCGGCGCAACTGCGCGCTCTGCAGGGCGCAGCCCGCCGCGCCCGCAGCGACGCGGAGGCGGCCACGGTTCGACTGTTGGACGAGCCTGCGCACGCTCCGTTGACGCCGCAGGTCGCTCGAATGCTCATGGCGGCCGTGGCACGCCTGGCTCACGCGGAGCTCGCCTTGCACGCGCTCGCGCTGTCGCCAGAGCGGCCGATGAACGGGGCGAGCGCGCCGAGCGGCATCCCTGCACGCCTGGATCCTTTCAGCGCAGCGCTCGGCACGGTGATCAGCCAGCTGGCCTCGGCGGTGCGAAGCCTGCAGCAGCCGGAACCGATCCCCGCGCTGCGCCCGATCCATGCCACATTGAGGGACGACCCGGCGCTGCGCGGAACGGCGTTCGTGGCGATCACGGATCGCCTGGTTGACGCTGTCAACACCCTGGACGCTATCCTGCGCCAAAAGTTGCCGGAGCGAAGGTGACCGCTTTCCGCCCGAGGCGGACGCCGGTCGGGCGTTCGATGGTCAGTGCATGGGCCGTCCACAGGCAGGCCGCATAGAGGAGCACCGCGCCGGCCTGATACGCAGCCGCCATGAGCACGCAGGGAACATAGGCCTATCCGCGCACTGCGGTCTTGCCGGATCTGCGCACGTTTGCGGCGTCTTGCGGATGGCGACTGGCGCAACGGCAGAAGCAACAATTCGAAAGACGCGACCGCGCTGGTCGCATACCGTTCCGGCAACTCGTGACCTGTCCGGGAAGGCTGAGGCCCCATGAGCACCACACTGAGCGTGAATGGCAAGACGGTGACCGTCGATGTGCCGGATGACACCCGGCTCCTCTGGACCTTGCGCGATGTGCTCGGCATGACCGGCACGAAGTTTGGGTGCGGCATGGCGCTGTGCGGTGCGTGCACGGTTCACCTCGACGGCGCCCCGACGCGCGCGTGCATTACGCCGATCGCCTCGACGGTCGGCAAGAAGATCACCACGATCGAAGCGATCGGTGCCGACAGCGTTGGCCAGCGCGTCCAGGCGGCGTGGCTGGACCTCGGTGTGCCCCAGTGCGGCTATTGCCAGTCCGGACAGATCATGGCGGCGACCGCGCTGCTCAGGCAGAACCCGCGGCCGTCCGACGCCGACATCGAAGCGGCGATGAGCGGCAACATCTGTCGCTGTGGCACGTATCCCCGGATCCGCGCGGCGATCAAGAAGGCGGCATCCGCCGAGGGAGGCTCGCGATGAGCGAGGTGCCCGCCCGTCTGGACATCGTGAATTTGAGCCGGCGCTCATTGCTGGGCGTGACGCCCGCCGTCGGCCTGATCCTCGCGGTCGGCTTTCCGCGGTTCGCTCTTGCCGGCGATGAGCCGAAGTACGGCGCGGACGGGATGCCGCACGCTTGGGTGGATGACCCGCTGGTGTTTGTCGCGATCGCTCCCGATGGCACTGTGACGATAACCTGCCATCGCCAGGAGATGGGGCAGGGCGTGCGTACCAGCCTGCCGATGGTGGTCGCCGATGAGCTCGAGGCCGACTTCAGCCGCGTGCTCGTGCGGCAGGCGCAGGGCGATGAAGCACGCTTCGGCAACCAGGACACCGATGGCTCGCGCAGTGTGCGTCACTTTTTCGAGCCGATGCGTCGCTGCGGAGCGGCGGCGCGGACGATGCTCGAGCAGGCCGCGGCGGCGCAGTGGGGCGTACCGCTGGCACAGGTCTCGGCGAGCAATCACGAGGTCGTCCATCACCCGACGAACCGCAAACTGGGCTACGGCGCTCTGGCGGTGGCCGCGTCGCGCCTGCCGGTTCCCGCGCGCGACAGCCTTCGCCTGAAATCACCGGCGCAATTCCGCTACATCGGCAAGGGCGAAGTAAGAATAGTCGATGGTCCGGACATCGTCGCCGGACGCGGCAAGTACGGCATCGACACGCGCCTTGAGGGAATGCTGTATGCGGTCATCGCGCGCCCGGCAGTCTACGGCGGCCGGGTCGTTTCGCACGATGCGACCGAGGCGCTGAAGATAGCGGGCGTAGTGCGCGTCGTCGAGATCCCGGGTACGCCAGTACCTTCCGAGTTCCAGCCGCTGGGCGGTGTTGCAGTCCTTGCGACGAACACCTGGGCGGCGATCCAGGGCCGCAACGCCCTCACAATCCAGTGGGACGACGGCCCCAACGGCTCCTACGACTCGACTGCTTACAAGGCCTCGCTCGAGACGAGCGTGCGAAATCCTGGACGCGTCGTTCGCAACGAGGGCGACGCCGCCGCAGCGATGAAAAGCGCCGCGCGGCTCGTCCAAGCCGAGTACTACGTTCCTCACATGACGCAGGCGCCGATGGAACCCCCCGCGGCGACGGCGCGCATTGTCGATGGCCGCTGCGAAGTTTGGGCCTGCGTACAGGCACCGCAGGTCACGCGCGATCGGGTCGCGAAGCGCCTGGGCCTCTCCGCGGATCGCGTGACGGTCAACGTCACGCTGCTCGGCGGCGGATTCGGGCGCAAATCGAAGCCGGACTACGCCGTCGAGGCGGCGTTGCTCTCGAAGGCGATGGACGGCAAGCCGGTCAAAGTCACGTGGACGCGCGAAGACGATATCCAGCATTCCTACTACCACACGGTCTCGGTCGAGCATCTCGAGGCGGGTCTCGACGCCTCGGGCAAGCCGGTCGCGTGGCTGCACCGCAGCGCCGCGCCATCCATATCATCGATCTTCGGACCCGATCCCAAGCACGAGTCGGCCATGGAGCTGGGCATGGGACTGGTGGACGTGCCGTTTGCGATACCCAACCTGCGCCTCGAAAATCCCGAAGTCGCCGCGCACACGCGGATCGGCTGGTATCGCTCCGTGTCGAACATCCCGCACGCTTTCGCGATCCAGTCGTTTGTCGCCGAGCTCGCCGCGGCGGCGGAACGCGACCCGAAGGACTACCTGCTGGAATTGATCGGGTCCGCGCGCCGCATCGATCCTCACAAGGTGCGCGATTCCTGGAACTACGGCGAATCCCCCGTTCTGTACCCCGTCGACACGGGAAGGCTGCGGCGCGTGATCGAGACCGCGGCTCAAAAGGCAGAATGGGGCAAACCGATGCCGGCCGGAAGCGGGCTTGGCATTGCGGCGCACTACAGCTTCGCTGCGTACGTGGCTGTGGTCGTCGAGGTTACTGTGAGCGACAAGGGCGAGCTCTCGATTCCGCGGGTCGACATCGCCTTCGACTGCGGACCTCAGGTCAACCCGGAACGTATCCGCGTGCAACTCGAAGGCGCCTGCGTGATGGGAGTGGGCAACACCCTGCTTTCCGAGATCACCTTCAAGGGCGGCCGGGTCGAGCAGACCAACTTCAACGACTATCAGGTCGCGCGCATGAACGTTGCGCCGCGCGACATCCGGGTGCACCTGATTCCAGCCGATTTCGGTATGCCGCTCGGCGGGGTCGGCGAGCCCGGCGTGCCGCCGATCGCTCCTGCGCTGTGCAACGCGATCTTTGCCGCGACCGGCAAGCGCATCCGCCGGCTCCCAATCGGGGATCAGCTCAGCACCTGACTCGCGCGTGAGATCGGCGCGGTCGCGATCGTTGCCTGTCTATGAGCGACCTGGCGCCGCTTGAGGAACTCCGGCAGCGTGGGCGAGGGCAGATCCACGGCCACCGGCGTCGTTGCCCGAGGCCCGCTCGCGGCATCACACAAGACTCGGAACGGGCAGTTCCGCGCACAGACCACTGGCGGCGCGCCCAACATGGCCCTCTTCTCGTCGTCCGATGGAGGCGTCAACTCGGTCATGAACGGTGGACTCCCGCGAGCGCTGCATGGCGTGCCCCGGCCGCCGAAGCCGACAGCAGATCCGAGGCCATTGGCGCCGTCAGCCAACCGACAAGCGCGGCCAGCAGCAAGGTGAACAGCACGTTCTCCGAGATCCGGTTGTAGGGCTGATCCATCTTCCTTCTCCTGTTTCGATGTGGCGGGGACTACGCGCGCAGAGTAATCTCGATATAGGACAGTTCCTGTCCTATTAGAGGCGGAGACTTCAAGAATGTCCCGGCCGACAGTCCGCGTTCTCGCGCTGCTTGAGCTGCTGCAGGCGCGCGGCTCTGCCAGCGGGGCGGAACTCGCGCAGGCGCTGGAGGTCGACCGGCGGACAGTGCGCCGCTACATCGCCACGCTCGAGGAGCTCGGAATTCCCATCATGGCGTCGCAGGGGCGGTTCGGCGGCTACCAAGTGATTCCAGGCTTCAAGCTTCCGCCACTGATGTTCACGGACGACGAAGCGGTGGCATTGGCCATGGGCCTGCTCGCCGCGCGCAGCCTCGGCCTCGGCCGGGCGATGCCCGCGGTCGCCAGCACCAAGGCCAAGCTGGGGCGGGTCATGCCCGAGCGGCTCAGGGCGAGGCTGAACGCCGTCGACCAGTCCGTCGCCCTGGAACTCACCCGGCCCATCGCGCCCATCGACGAGCATGTGCTCGGACTTATGACGACCGCGGCCCAGGAGCGCAGGAGAATCCATCTGCAGTACCGGACGCCGCAGGGCGAGAATACGCAGCGCGATTTCGACCCGTATGGCCTCGTCTGCCGCGCCGGCCGGTGGTACGCGGTCGGGATGTGCCATCTTCGAAAGGGATTGCGTTCGTTCCGCCTCGATCGGGTCGGCGCGGCGGCCGCGCTGCAAGCGCGCTTCGATCGACCGGCGAGCTTCGATGCGCTCGCTTACCTGAAAGAGTCGATCGCCACGTTGCCCCGCGCCCACCGGATCGAGGTCGTGCTCGCGACGGATCTGGCCGCCGCGCAGCGGGAAATGGTTTCCGGATTCGGCGTTCTCGAATGGACCGGCGACGGCGTGCTGTTGCGCAGCCAGGCCGACGACCTGGACTGGTTCGCGCTGCAACTGGCTCGACTGCCTTTCGATTTCCGGGTCCGCTCGCCGGCTGCGCTCAGGGTCGCGGTCGCGTCGATGGGCCGTCGCCTGGTGCGGCTCGCAGCCCCACAAGGCCGGGCATGACGGTCAGGATGGTCCCGAGCATCAGATAGTTGGTCGGTTCGCACAGCCTCGATTGGCTGTGATTCGGCGCAGCCCATGCTTACTTGATCGAGTACGTGAACTTTCCGTAGATCAGTCTCCCCAACGGATTGCCGTAGCTCGGGTCGTAGCCTGCCTGGAAGGAACTCTGGCCTCCGGAGTTCGAATAGGGCGGCGCGCGATTGAACATGTTCTTAATGCCTAGAGACAGCCTGGGCGAAGACGGCCGCCGAAAGAGTGAGGCCCGCGGTGGCAACTGCCAGCGGCCGTTGCGCTGGAATTCGTCTGGACATGTCTCCCCCTCGATGCCTCAGAAGGAATACGAGACGTGCAGGTCGACCATGCGCCCGAGGTCGTCATAGGTGACGGGGTCATAGGGCGGAATCGTGCCGCCTCCGACGCCGTTACCCGAGAAGAAGAGCAGGGCGGTGCTGTCATAGGGCGGCTTGTTGTTGAACAGATTCACGACCGACATCGAAAACTTCCAGTTCTTCAGGCCGCGGTACTGGCCGTACAGATCGATCGCGTTGAACGCCGAAACGCTCTGCTGAGTCAGGCCAAGGCCGGAGGCAGGGACGGATCCGTAGTTCAAATAGCGGTCCACGTAGCGCCCGACGACCTGACCGGTCCATTCCGCGTTTTCCCAGCGCGCGGTGGCCCTACCCTTCCAGCGCGGAACCGGCCCGCCACCGGCGATCGGTGAGCCATAGTTCCAGCCGTTAGTTCCCGCAAATTCCGTCCACCCCACTCCGGGGCCCTGATTTATAAGGAACGTCGGAACGTAGCTCGCCTCGAGCAGGAATTTGAGCTTGGACGCGTCCGGCAGCGGGAACGTAACGTCGCCGCTGATGTCGAGGCCGTCGGTGCGGATATCGAACTGATTCGTGAACAGCGCTTTCGCGTAGATGACCGAGCCGTCCGCCCCGCGCACCAGGGAGCCGGGAGGATACCCCGAGGGGTTGTTGACGATCTGTTGAGCGGTCGCATTCGGAGCGATCACGCTGTGCAGCCAGATGCTGAAGTAGTCGACCGACAGGTTGACGTTGTTCAGCGGCGAGAACACCAACCCGATATCAAGATTGTCGGAGGTCTCGGGCTGCACCTTCGGATTGCCGCCGGTGATGTAACCGACGTTTTCGGGCACCATGAGCACCGGATCGAATATCGCCTGATTCGCCACCGAAACACTGTTGCTGGACTCGGCCAGGCTCGGCGCCCGGAAGCCCTTCGCACCCACCATCCGCAGGCTGAATTCGCGAACGGGTTGCCAGCGCAGCGTGGCCTGGGGCGTGAACTTGCTGCCCGTGTTCTCGTAGTGCTCCTCGCGCCCCGCCAGGTCGACCTCGAGCGACTTCAGGACCGGCAGGTCCAATTCGACATATCCGGCATAGATGTCGCGTCCCGCGTCGACCCGTGTGACCCCCGTGCGGCTCACGAGCCCGTGCGCCAGCGCATCGTTCGGCTCATCGTCGACCGATTCGCGACGGAACTCCAGTCCCGCGGCGGCGATTGCCGTGCCCGCCGGCAGATCGAACAGCCCACCGCTCCCCCTCAGATCCAAGGTATCGAGCTTCGCGACGGCCGAGTTTCCGAAAGTGATTGCAAGAGCGCGACTGACCCCGGGCGTCGAGAGCGGGTTCAGGAAGCTGTATGAGCCGTTCTGAATCACCGCCTGCAGCACCTGTGCATTGATGCCGTTATGTTGGTCCTGGGTGACCGAGTTCTCCGAGTGACCGTACGCGCCCTCCCAATCCCACGCCTGCCACGTGCCCCGCAGGCCGCCGCTGACTCGATAGGTATTGGAGACGACCTCGTAATTGCGGGGGCCCACGCTCTGGAAGGCGAAATCGATCGGGGTGGGCTGGCCGTTCAGCGCGGCCGGATTGGTCCCCGGCAAGACGTTGGGGATCGGATGGATGCCGCCGGTCGCTGGATCGAATACCCAGTTTCCCGAGCGAAAGATGAAAGGGATGAAAGTCGACGTGGTCTTCTCGTTTGAGTAGAACACATCGGCAAACGCGTTCCAGTCAGCATTCAGCCGCAGGTTGCCGTTGCCGCTCAGGTTGGCTCGTTCCGCGCCCGGCAGCAGCGTCAGTTGACTGGCATCGTTGTAATAGCATCCGAGTCCGTGGCTGCCCGCGAGCACCTGTCCGGGCAGGCCGTTGGTGCCGCAGCTCGGAAAAGGCTTGCGCCCGGGAGCGTTCAGATACTGGTTTGCCAGATTCCAGTCGAGGATGCCGTCGGGCAGACTCCGGTAGTCCTGGTTCTTCGTGTTGTCGCGCTGCGAGAAGAGCAGCCGGTCGCGTTTGTAGCCGCTGGCCGAAAAGACGACGTTGTAGTCGTCTGCCATCAGGTTTCCGTAACCAAAGACGACACCCACATCCCTTGTGGCCGCGCCGCCGTCGGTCGTCAGCCGGCCTCCGCCTTCAACTGTCTTGTCCGTCGTGTTCTGCTTCAGAATGATGTTGATCACCCCGGCGATCGCATCCGACCCGTAGATGGCCGACCCGCCGCTCCTCAGAATCTCGATTCGTTCCACGGCGGTCAGCGGAATCGAGTTCAGGTCGACGAACGAGTCCGACAGGTTCTGGAACAGGCCGTAGTTCGTGATGCGTCGGCCGTTCACAAGAACCAGAGTGTCCTTCTGGGTCAGGCCGCGCAGTCCGACCATGGCGGAGCCTGGCGCAAAGCTGTTGGTAAAGGATTCGTTGATGCTGTTGCCGAACGTCGAAGAGATCGTGCGCAGGTAATCGACCACCGTCTCCTGTCCACTGCTCTTGATGTCCTGAGACGAGATTACCTGGATGTTTTGCACCGCTTCCGCTTCTGAGCGCAGGATGTGCGACCCGGTTACCTCGATCTTTTCGGTTGGTCCGCCCTGGGCCGTCCGAACCTGGCCTTCGACTGGAGGGTCGACGGCGGCGGTGCGGGATGCCCCTGCGACCACGGCAATCGTGTTCGGTCCGGCGGCCTTGTAGCTCAGCCCGCTGCCGGCCAGGAGCAAATCGAGCGCCTTACCGACGGCGTAGCGCCCGTGCACGCCGGGCGCCCGGCGGTCTTTGACGTCCAAGCCGTCAGACATCACCTGCAGGTTCGCTTGCCGGGAAAAATCGATCAATGCCAGAACCAGCTTCTGTGGCTCGATGGTGAACACGACCTGTTGATCCAGATCGACCGCTCGGGCGGGCGTTGGCGCGACTAGAGTGACGGCTGTCGCGACAAGAAGCGCTGCGATCCCAAACCCCGAATTGAACCTCCGCAGCGTCCTCATCGGTCCCTCTTCCCGCGATGCATTTTGATTTCCGCTGCGCCACGTGTTCCGGCACGCAAACGGACACATCTAAGACGGATCAGCCAGGAAAAAGCGGCAATAAGGAGCCTTTGGCAATGCTCAAAGGCCGTTTTACTTCACGGTGGCGGCCTCGGTCCCTAATACGAGCGCCACGCTGCCGTCGCTCAGGGCGACTGTCCGGACTGGGAAAATTGCCGGCAAGGCCATGGCCCACTCGTCCACACGATCGCGAAATACGGTGCCCGAGTAGGTCAAGTCGGCAACGCGCGGGTCGTCAATCATGATCCGACCTCGCGCGTAGGGGCTAACAGTCCGTACCACTTGCGATAGCGGCGCATCGACGAACTGAATCTGGCCATTTGTCCAGGCGAGCTCTGCACCACTTTGGGTCGGGTCGGACTGAGCGAGAGCGTCGCCCAGCACGAGGCGTTCGCCCATATTGAGGCGTTGATGCTGCGACGGCGCCAGGCGGGCTGACGAATTTTCGGCGGCGCCTGGCCTCGACAGCTGCACGACATCTACAGCGCCCTCGGTCACGGTTACCGTCACTCGACCGTTCGTGCGTGCCACGTTGAAAGCCGTGCCGACCGCAGTTACACGAACAGCCGCAGCTTGAACCTCGAACGGTCTGTCGGGTTCATGGCGGACTTCGAAGTAAGCCTCGCCGCGTTCGATGGTTAGCGATCGCGCGTGGCGTGTGAATCTCACCAGGGCGAGGGAATCCTGGGCCAACACCAACGAAGAACCGTCGGCGAGCTTGATCGTGCGGTGCCGGTCCGGCGGGGCGGCGTAGGCAACCGTGGAAGGATCGGAGACTTGCAACCACCAGGCCCCGCCCGCGACGGCGACTGCCAGCAAAACCGTCGCAGCCAGAGCCCACAGTTTCGGCCACGGCTGTGGACGCAACGGGTCGGTGTGCTCGAACCGCCGCCGAAGCTCGCGCCTGTAATCCCCCGGAAGATCGCGCAACTGCCGGTACAGTGTTTGCATTTCCTCGAATGCTTTCCGGTTCTGCTCGGATTCCCCGTGCCAATGCAGCCAGGCCTGCAGGTCCGCTTCCGGAAGGGCAGGGTCGTCAAGGCGCTGCAGCCAGTCTGCTGCAGCCTTGCGGCGCGCGTCCTCTCGTGCCTGGCTTTCAGGATTCGGCGTCATGCTTGGGAAGCTCCATGTGCTTGGAAAGCTGGGCCAGTTCCTTGCGGCAATGCGCCAGCGCCCGACTGATGTGGTAGCGCACCATGCGCTCGTTACAGCCGACAGCCCGGGCCGTTTCGGTGTGGCTATAGCCTTCGACGACATGGAGAAGGAAGGCCCTCTGGCACTTGGGCGGAAGCTGCTTGAGCGCGGCGCACACGACGTCGAATTCTTCGTGCAGGATGGCGCGATGCTCGATTTCGTCAGAGTCTCCGAGCTCTTCGAACAGCTCTACGGCGGCACGCTCGCGCGGGATGCGTGCGCGCATGCTGTCCACTGACAGGTTTGCGGCAATGCGGAACAAGTAGCCGCGCAGAAAGCCGATCGCGGCCGGGTGATCGAGCTGCAACAGGCGTACGTAGGCTTCCTGAGCCAGGTCCATGGCCTCGGCCTTGCTACGTACACGAGTCAGCAGAAAGTTAACCAGCGCGCGGTTGTGTTGGTGAAAGAGCTGGTTGACCGTGGCGCGGTACTCTGCCGGCGTCAAATCGGGCGTGGTGGACTCAATCCCACCATCGACTGCGACTCGGTCCCCGCGCTTCACGTGCGCCGCCATCCGGTTTTCATTTGTGGTGCTGGCCCGCGATTGCCCATTAGATACGACGGATGAGGCTGCGAAAAGCGGCAATGGGAAGCTGAGGCAGTCAGGCCGGACCGTGGCACCCTGCGCCAACAAGGCCGCCCGCGTATTTAAATCAGGCACTGCTCCACGAACGAGTGGCAAATCGGATGAAATAGCGCAAGCACTTGATTTTGAAAGCACTATGGCGGGTGCCAAATCGATGCGACAGCTTCTCGATAACATCATTTGGAGCTCGTTCACGGGCCTCCACGCGAGATTCGCGGCCGGCGCGGGCGACGCGCGCCGCTATGCGCGCGGCGTCTCGGCCATCGGCGGCTTGGGGGCTTGACATCTAAGACGACCGGTCATATTATGCGTACATGGCTAAGCCAAACGTTCGCGACAAGATTGTCAGGGCAGGGCTCGATCAGTTTCATCGGGTGGGCTTCAACGGCAGCAGCGTCGAAGACATCACCGACTTGGCTGAGGTGCCCAAGGGGTCGTTTTACAACCACTTCAAGAGCAAGGAAGCACTGGCGCTCGAGGTCATTGATCGCTACATCG
>Ga0137418_10000068_pt1 | contig 67990 bp, 67 predicted proteins | sample CZODoug3_1_2_16f_FD_122242 | JGI IMG/M metagenome (GOLD analysis project Ga0137418, IMG submission 122242) | Vadose zone soil fungal communities from Angelo Coast Range Reserve, California, USA - CZODoug3_1_2_16fungal (Hybrid Assembly) | ecosystem: Environmental > Terrestrial > Soil > Vadose...
CCTGAGCGGAGTGATCGGCGCGAGGCGTTCAACATCACGTGGTCGATGCCAGCCGGCACCGATTCCAAGAAGCTGCTGGCGGCCGTTCAGGCGCTGGCGGCGCGTCGATTTGCAGGTCACAAGTACGTGATGGCGCTACATACGCACCAGGCCAATCCCCACGTACACCTACTGGTGCGTGCCGAGTCGGATCTCGGCGTACGGCTGAATCCCCGCAAGGTCGACTTGCACGAGTGGAGGATGGAATTCGCTGCAGAGCTGCGCCAGCGAGGCGTCGAGGCGGCGGCATCGCGCCAGGCCACGCGCGGCGTTGTTAAAAGCTACTCGCCTATCTGGCAGGTCAAGGCCCAAGGGGAAGGCCGGCTGCGAAATGAACGGCCCAGTCACAGGGTCGACCAAGCGGCGCTCGATACGCGGGCGGACGCACTGCGAGCATGGAGCGGGATTACCAGAGCGCTAGCTCAATCGGACAAATGGGAGGACCGAGCTTTGGCAACGCAAATGTTGGAGTTCGTGAATGCCATGCCTGTCGGGCGCGAGGGAGCAATTCTGGCGCAGCGCATCCAGAAGACAGTGGAGCGAGGGCTGGAGCGCTAGGGCGCCGCTCGCCCGCCGCTCATCTAAGGCTCCGCGACGTGCCGCGTGCGCAACGCTATCCGGATCGGAGGTCAGGTCTAGAAAGTGCCTGGAGATCGGGTCCGGGGACTTCTCGTTGTCGGCACTACGACGGGGCTTTCTGCTCGGCGCCTTTGCCATCAAGCTATGTTCCAAGCCCAAAAGTTCTTAGCGCCGCCTTGGGGCCTTTCGCGACCCCCGCGAGTTGCTGGAGGTGCCGCGCGGCTGCGCCGCTGCGGCAGCGACGGGTAACGGGCCTTCCGGCGTAAGTTCGACAAGATACCGAGGTGTGAACGACTGCCCGGTGACCGCCGCACCCTGAATTTGGTCGACCCGATACGAGCGATGCTCACCCGAGTCCGTGCGGATCGAGTGCAACACGTAGTTCCCGTCCGCCGTTTGCCTCAGCGAATACGGCTCGATGCGGCGAACGCTGCCGTCATAGCGGAGGTCAACACAAAGATAGTTCGCCGCGGCGAAGCGGATGATTTCCAGAGGCGCGCGAATGCGGCTTGGAATGTTCATCGGAAGCTCGCGGCTCCGAACGACGACCTCGACCGTGCCTGGCTCGATCCGGACGCGCTGCGGCGCTTCCGCACCCCCCATGATCCAGGTGAAGACTTCCGGCAACGCAGCCCAGAAATCGGCCACGGGAGGCAGCGCCGGGAGCTGATGGCCGAGCATGCTCTCCCACATGCTTTCGAGTTCCGCGCGATGCGGCTCGAGGGCTTCGAACGTTGGTAACGCGATTGCCTTGTAGGCGCATTTCTGTTCGAGGACGTTGCGCAGCACCGCAGCCGGCGGGCGGCTGTCACCGTGACGGTAGAGGTTCACGACGTCGTAGAGATCGCGTGGGCGCACCCGCTCCGCGAGGGCCCTCATCTTTTCTCCGAAGGCCTCCTCGAACGCGTAGCAGTTGCTCCAGAGTCCTTCTTCGGGGCGGTCGGAGTAAGGGTGGAAGACTTCGCGCCGGACAGCTTGCAGCACGAGTGTCTCGTCGGCGGTGAGATCAAGCTTGATCTTCGGCCAGCCGCCCGCGGCCGACGCAGGGGATACCGGCCCGCTATAGCCGATCTTGCCCTGGCAGGAGAGCCGTCCGCGCGGGTTCTGGTAGAAGTCGAAGCTCAGCTGTTCGGCGGGCATCGCTAGGCCCGACTGGTCCGAAACCCAGGAAACGACGTCGCTCAGCGCACGCTGCAGGAAGCCCCTCTCGAGATGTCCCTCGTCGAGCAGCGTGAAGTCGAGATCCTCTGAGAAACGGTAGGTTTCGAAGTAGCACTTCTTCAGGCAGGTGCCGCCCTTGAAGATCCAATAGTTGGTCAGCTCCGGGTGAGCATGGATCCCGGCGAGCACCCAGCCCAACACGTAGTCCTTCTCGACGACATTGGGCAGCAGCCCGAGCGCAGACGCCGCTTCCAGGATCTCGCGCTTGTCGATCATGGGGCACCCGGCTTCCAGCGTTCGGGCACCCAGAGCCGCCATGCGGTTACCAGCCGTTCGCGCGGCAGCGAAGGATCCAACCGAGCGTAACCCTGCGTCAGCCGCTCGCGACAGGCAGACGCCAGTTCCTGGTCGTGGATCCTCGTCTCGGCGAGGAAGCCCAGCCGCTTGAAAACCGCACCGTTGCCGAACTGCTCTGCGTAGCGGATTAGGAGTCGGCGGTCGTGCTTCGGCGTCCTCAGATACGCTGCCAGGCATTCAGCAACGTGATCGATCCCACCGCCAGTGTCCGGCATCGCAATCATGTCGATCAGGGTGCGCGCCGGGTCCGAAACATTCACGCGAGTCGTGCCGCGCCAGACCGGCTTCAAACCGAAGAGGCGTTCCTTGGTAGCCCGATGCAGCAGGAAGACGACGCCCTGCGCGGTTACGCGCTTCTCGCTGATCCGACGCGTGGTGAAGACGACCGTCTCGTTGAAGAGCTGTTCGGTCAGCTCCCAATGGTGCGCGGCAGTCCACCCCCCGATATAGCATTGGCCGAACAACGTCGGAACGAGCACCCACGGGTCTTCTACGACCTGTACGCTTCCGGCGAGATCCAGCGGGGCAGGAACATAGAGTCCGTGCCCGACACGTCGCAGCCAGCCCTGGCTGCGCCAGCGCGACAACAACTTCGCGGCCCTGCTGCGGTCGAGCCTGAGCGTCTGCGCGGCCGTGTCGACAGACAAAACGTCGTTGGTGGCGCGCAGAACGGAGGCGAGCCGGGCTCGGGAGCGCGGCAAGGGTATATCATCTCGTGTCATCGCTGTACGATAATACGCTAAATTCTCGTTTTATGGGAAGTTAGCGATTCATGATATAGCCAACTGGGCCTACCGCCGCGCCTCACTCCGAGTGCGGGTATGGTGAAGATCCCGGCCGCTGGGCGATCCGAATAACCAGGTCGATGCGGGAAACATCCGAGGCCACCTCACGTGGCCTTTTCTGGCTTCGGGCAGGCCTGATGTATCGCGGCAACTACAAGCCGCTTTGCATCGAGTAATCCGCCAAGGGCTTCCGTTAATGACGTCGCGGAGGTGCTCCGGCGATCGACATCAACATTGACGGTCGCTGGCTCTCGATCGAAGTGGGCTCGGTGGCGAGCGAGGGCAGCCTGCTTCCCAGCTACGTCGCGCTCGCGCATCTACTTTGACCGGGCCGCCGGTCGGTGGCAATGTCTGTTCTTGGGGTGACCGCCAAAGTCTCTAGCCGGCCATAACCAGTCTTGCTAAAGCGTCACCAGAATTCTCACATTGCGGACGTTAGCGGCTACGCGGCAACCGCGACCCATTGTGGGCGAGGTCTAAAGGTATCGAAGCGATGCAGCGATATTGGCTAGTCGTATATGCAGCCATTTTCATTCTTGCGGCCATCGCGGGCGCCGGTGTGGTCGGGCAAAGTCCCGGCAATACCAAAGTGGATTCGTTCTTGGTCGCGGTTTCCTTCGTGGTCCTTCTCGCATTTCCGCCCCTGATCGTTTCGTATGCGGTCCGCCGCAAATCGAAGCCCCTTCAACGGGCGTCCTTCTCGCGAGGCATTCGCGGCGATTGGTGGGCGGATCCGCTGCAACTGCTACGCGTTTCGATACTTGTACTGGCAGGGCTGGTCCTCGGATCGCTGCGCTCGATACCTGACGCACACGCGCAAAGCGCCATGGTCATATGGTGGCAAGCAAGCATGCTTCTTGGGCTGCTGCTCGGGGAGAGAATCGTCTACGCTTTGTTCCGCAAGCAAATTCTCTGACCACTCACCTCGACAGACTGGCGAATTGCATCTCCGTCGAGGTCCGCTTCGACCCAGGCGGACGACTGCTTCCCGCGACCATGAACGACCGGTAGGGGTGGTGACCTTCGAAAGCCAGCCGCTGTCGGTGCATCGTGGGCATGTCCCCAGTGGCTCGCATAGCAGACGTCGCGCCCAGGCATCGCGCGTGCGCGTGCTGAAGGAGAGAGACTAACTGGTGGAGACCGCAGCGTTGTCTTAGAAGCCCGCAACGGGATGGGGGACGTACGGCGCCTCGAGCAATCTGATCTCTTCGTTCGATAGTTTCACGCCCGATGCCGAGAGCGCATCCTCGAGATGATGTGGCTTGGTGATTCCGACGATCGGTGCGGTAACCACCGGTTTCGAGAGCAGCCAGGCCAACGCGACTTGGGCCCGTGGGAGTCCGCGTTTATCGGAGAGGTCGCCCAGCGCGTCAACCACCTTCTTGTCCGCTTCCGCGGTCCCCGCGTAGACACTGTTGCCCCACTCGTCGAGTTTCGCGCGTTCGGTTCCGGGTTCCGATTGCCACGGCCGGGCCAGGCGTCCACGCGCGAGCGGGCTCCACGGCAACACCGCGATTGCCTCCGCCTTGCACAGGCCAAGCATTTCGCGCTCCTCTTCCCGGTACAGAAGGTTGTAGTGCGGCTGCATGGAGACAAAGCGCGTCCGTCCCTTCAGGTCCGCCACATGCAGCGCCTTGGAAAATTGCCAGGCGAACATGGTTGAGGCGCCGAGGTAGCGTGCCTTTCCCGCCTTGACGACGTCGTGCAACGCGTCAACGGTCTCTTCGATCGGCGTGCTGTCATCCCAGCGGTGGATCTGGTAGAGGTCGATATAGTCGGTCCCGAGCCTTCGCAGGCTCGCATCGACCTCCATCATGATCGCTTTGCGGGACAGTCCGCGGCTGTTCGGGCCCGGCCCCATGGGGTAGTAGACCTTGGTTGCAATCACGACGTCGTCGCGGCGCGCGAATTCCTTCAGGGCGCGCCCCGTCACCTGCTCGCTCTCGCCGGAGCCGTACATATTGGCCGTATCAAAGAAATTGATTCCTGCTTCCAGCGCCCTGCGGATGATCGGCCGGCTTTGCTCCTCATCCAGTATCCATCTTCTCTTCTCCAGCCCGAAGCTCATGCAACCGAGGCAGATGCGGGACACTTTGAGGCCGGTGTTTCCCAGATTCACGTAATCCATCGAGATGCTCCGTTCAGGTACGCGTTCGGGCGATGCAGCGCGAAGACGATACGCCGACACCGATTGCGGCGCCGGGCAGTCCGGGACTGGCGAGGGCCGGCGCCGTCTGGCGTGTGCCGATCGCGCCTGAACTGAAGTCCTGCTAGAACGTCCAGGTCGCGATGATCGAGTACAAGTCCGGGCTGCCGCCCGGCTCACTGATCCGCTCGTACTCCACGCGAACGCCCAGTGAGAGGAACTTCGCCTGCGCGCCGGCACCGTAGGCAAAACGGGTGTCGGTCGAATCCTGATGGAAGGACGGGTTCGCGACACACGTTATCGGAGCCACACACCGCCACGAAGCGTTGACCTCGGTGCGCAGCCGGGAAAAGCCGGCCTTGCCATAGACGTCGAAGATGGGAAGGGGCAGCGGCCAATAGACCAGACCGAACAGCGAGGTCGCCTTCTGCGACACATCCAGGTTATAAATCAGCCCGGGAGGTACCGGGCCGACTCCTGAAGCCGAGTGGCCGAGATCGGCGTACTCGAGTTCGGCTCCCAGCACGGAGATCGGCCGAACGCCGATCAGCGCCTTCCATCCGGTATGGTTCTCCACGAACTCGCCCAGGTTCGAGAAAGCGCCAAGGTCACTTCGCACGTGCGACTGGCCGACTCCGCCGCCGATATACAGTCCGAGCAGATTGTCGGCCCGGGCAGTGTGCGAGAACACGATGGTGGTCGCGCCCAGCAGGAGCCTCGCCAGTGCGCCTCGCAATCGGCCGTTTCGAAGGCAATCGCCCATGTTCATTTCTCCCGGACGTTTTCATGTGTGCGATCGATAATACGGTCACGGTTCAAGCGTCCGGCATGTCCACGGGTAACAAATGGAAAATGTCGTGACCGCCGCTTTACAAAGTGCGCCAGGTCGACGCCACACCCGAAACGTCAGGAGGCTGACGTGACTGCTCGCGATACCAATGAGCCGACTCGGACGACGGAGCTGCTGCGCCGAAGCGAAGCCTATCTGACCGAGGCGCAGGCACTGAGCCGGACCGGCAGCCTTGGCTGGGTCGTCGCAACGGGCGAGCTTTTCTGGTCGCCCGAAACGTATTGCATCCTCGGCTACGAGGCGTCGGTGAAACCGTCTCTGGACGGTGTGCTGAAGCGCGTTCATCCCGAGGACCTGGCCCTGGTGCAGCAGACCCTGGAGCGGGTGTCACGCGATGGAACCAGCCTGGACGTCGAACATCGCCTGCTGATGCCCGACGGCAATGTCAAGCATGTGCACGTGGTGGCCCGCCCCGCCACAGACGCCGCAGGGAAACTGGAGTTCGTGGGGGCGGTGATGGACATCACCGAACGCAAGCGCGCGGCCGAAGCGCTGCGCGCCTCGGAACACCTTGCACGCGGCCAGCTGGAGGCGGTGACCCGCACGCTGGACGCGCTGGCCCGGGAAGCCGATCCAGACAAACTGCTCGAGCACGTGATGCGCACCATCATCGAACAGTCGAATGCGCACAGTGTCAGTGTGTGGGAGCGCAACGACGAGGGCGCCGTGCTCGATCTGGTGGCCGTCATAGAAGACGGCCACTTTCAGACTCGCAGCGACGCGCTCCATCCGACGGCGCGACTGCCGATCCTGATGCAGACGAGCCCGGTGTGGAGCGAGGTGCTTCGCACCGGCCAGCACGCGGAACTGGTCGACATCGGAAACGAGTCCGCCCGAATGCGCGTTGGCTCGGATCCGGATGCGACCTGGTATCCGATCGCGGACGACGCCGACGCGGACCCGGCCATCGGGCTTCTGCAAAAGCATCTCGCGGGCCACGGCGTTCACGCCGTCCTCGCGGTCCCCATGCTGCTGGCGGGCCGGGTCGCGGGAATCGTCGCAGTCCGCTTCGAGCTGCAGCGTAACTTCGGACAAGAGGAAATCGATTTGAACCGCGCGCTGGCCCAGCAGGCCATGCTCGCGGTCCACCTGATGCGCCTTTCGCGTCAGAGCCGTCTGGCCGCCGTGATGGCGGAGCGAAACCGCGTGGCGCGCGACATCCACGACACGCTTGCGCAAGGATTGACCGGAGTGGTCGTGCAACTGGAAGCGGCTGCGGACGCGGCCGCCGGTGGCCTCGCAACGGAAGCCGAAGCGCACATCGGTCGCGCGCGGGACCTGGCGCGCGAAAGTCTGAAGGAAGCCCGCCGCTCGGTGTTGGCCCTTCGTCCGCAGGCGCTGGAGCAAAGCAACCTGTGCGATGCTCTGCAGGCGATGATCCGAAAGATGACCTCCGGGACCACGACGCACGCGAGCTTCCGTGTGAGCGGCGAACCGCGTGCGCTTCCGGCCCACTGGGAGGAGAACCTGTTGCGGATGGGGCAGGAGCTTGTGACCAATGCCTTGCGGCATGCGCGGGCCAAGACGATCGATGCGCAGATCGTTTTCGCGGGCGACACGGTCCGATTCGAATTTCGCGATGACGGGCGCGGCTTCGACCGCGCGGCGCGGCACGATGGGCTGGGCCTGCAGGGAATACGGGAACGGGTCGATGACATGGGCGGAAGCTTGACGATCGAAAGCGCACCCGGCGCCGGCACCGCGATTGCGATCGTCGTGCATCAACCGTCGGCGCACCCGGCGTGGTCGGCGTGAACGTCGGCGCCGCGAAGAGGCCGATCGACCCGCGCGCAGGCAAGATACGCGTGCTCATCGCGGACGACCACGTCACGGTGCTGGAGGGCCTGGTCGCGATCATCGGTCGGCAGAAGGACATGGTCGTGGTCGCCCAGGCATCGAACGGGCGCGATGCGGTGCGGCGGTGGGAAAGCTGCCGCCCCGACGTCGCTCTGATCGATCTTCGGATGCCGCAGCTGGACGGCGCGGCCGCAATCGAGGCGATACGCCAGATCGACCCCGCAGCCCGCGTGATCGTGCTGACGACCTTCGACACCGACACCGACATCGGCAATGCCGTCAAGGCGGGGGCCAAAGGCTACCTGCTGAAGGATGCCCCGCGTGAGGAGCTGCTCGACTCGATCCGCAAGGTGCACGCGGGCCAGACCGCGATCCCCCAGGCGCTGGTGGCCAAGCTGGCCACCAGCATTTCGAGCGAACCGCTGACCGGCCGCGAGCTGGAGGTTCTCGCGCTGCTCGCGCGCGGCAAGAGCAACAAGGAAATCGGCGCGAGCCTGTATATCAGCGAGACCACGGTGAAGACCCACCTGCGCAGCGTCTTTGCGAAACTGAACGTCTTGAGCCGTACCGAAGCCATCGCGGCGGCGACCCGGCGCGGCCTCGTTCAGCGCTAGCGCTGCCTTGCGCCCGATCGCATTCGACCGCCGCGTCTCCTTCCAAAGGAGGAGGCGCGGGCCGTTCGCTCGTTGCGCGCCAGATCCGCCGGTTCGGGCGATGGCGCAAGCCTTCCTCGCCGCGCATCATCCCACACCCAAACTGTGCTCCCACGATGATGAGCGTGACTTCGACCGACAAGGGCTTGCTCACACCCGGCAACGGGGTGTTGATCTTCATCGATCACCAGCCGTGCCTGCTGGCCAGTTTGGCGCTGCGCGAGCGCGCTGCGGTACTTCGGAACGTGCTGGTGCTGGCCAAGGCGGCCACGATATTCAGCGTGCCTGCGATCATCACCACGATCCGCGCGCCCGGTTTCGGCGGGAACGTCGTCGAGCAGCTTGCGGCGGCGCTCCCCGATTGCGCGCCCGTCGAAAGGACCAGCCTGAATGCCTGGGACTGCCAGGCCCTGGTGGCGTCCGTGCGCGCGAGCGGGCGCCGGAATCTGATCCTGGCCGCCCTGTGGAGCGATGTCTGCCTGGCGATGCCGGCGCTGCAGGCGCTGACGGACGGCTACGGCGTGTATGCCGTCGAAAACGCTTCGGCCGGGACGAGCCCGGCAGCGCACGCCGCGGCGGTGCGGCGCATTGAGCAGGCCGGGGCCGTTTCCTTGACCGCGCTGCAGTTGCTGCTCGAGCTGCAGCGCGATTGCGCATGGACGGAGCACTACGACGAGGTGATGGCGGTGGTCGCCCAGATCGGCTCAGGCGAAACGCCCGATCGCGTCGCGGAGCAGGCTGCCATTGGCGGCCTGGCCTGATCCATCGACACAGCAGGAGGCCTTCATGAGCACGATCTCGACCAAAGACGGCACGCGGATCTATTACAAGGATTGGGGCAAGGGCCAGCCCGTCGTATTCAGCCACGGGTGGCCGCTCAGTTCCGATGCCTTCGAAGACCAGATGTTCTTTCTGGCTTCGCAGGGCTATCGCTGCATTGCGCACGATCGCCGCGGCCACGGGCGCTCGAGCCAGCCCTGGAGCGGCAACGACATGGACACCTATGCCGATGACCTCGCCGCGCTGGCCGAGACGCTCGACCTGAGAAACGCGGTGCACGTCGGCCATTCCACCGGCGGGGGCGAAGTCGCCCGCTACATCGGCCGCCACGGCTCCCGGCGCGTGGCGAAGGCCGTGCTGATCGGGGCCGTGCCGCCGCTGATGCTCAGGACCGCTGCCAACCCCGGCGGCCTGCCCCTGGAAGTTTTCGACCAGATCCGCGCCGCAGTCCTGGCCGACCGCTCGACGTTTTTCAAGGACCTGTCGCTGCCGTTCTACGGCTACAACCGGCCGGGCGCCAAGGTGTCCGAAGGCGTGCGCGAGCAATTCTGGCTGCAGGGCATGATGGCCGGGATGCCGGCGTCCTACTTCTGCGTCAAGGCGTTTTCCGAGACCGATCACACCGAGGACCTGAAGAAATTCGACGTGCCGACGCTGATCCTTCACGGCGACGACGACCAGATCGTGCCGATCGAGGATTCGGCATTGCTGTCGGCCAAGATCGTCAAGGGCGCCACGCTCAAGATCTACAAGGGAGCCTCGCACGGAATGTGCACGACGCATAAGGATCAGGTCAACGCGGATCTGCTTGCTTTCCTCAAGGCCTAGGCGCCGCACGCGCGCATCGGCCATTCCCTCACGTGAAACTCCGGGAGAAACGCCTCATGCCCAATTATCAGAAGCTGTACACGCCCCAAGACAGTGTTGTCGTGTTCATCGACCACCAGCCGCAGATGCTGTTCGGCGTGGCCAGCATCGATCGCTCGCAGCTGATCAACAACGTAACGCTGTTCGCCAAGGTCGCCAGGGAGTTCAAGGTGCCCACCGTGCTGACCGCGGTGGAGACCGAATCGTTCAGCGGCTATGTCTGGCCGCAGCTGCTCGACGTCTTTCCGGGCCAGCCGGTCGTGGAGCGCAGCAGCATGAACGCCTGGGACGACGCCGGCTTCCGCAAGGCGATCGAGGCGACCGGCCGCAAGAACGTCATTCTGACGGGACTGTGGACGGAGGTGTGCGTCACGTGGCCGGCGATCTCGATGCTCGAGGCCGGTTACACCGTCTACGTGGTGGAGGATTGTTGCGGAGCGACGTCGACCGCCGCGCAGGAAGCTGCGCTGTCGCGGATGGTGCAGGCCGGCGCGATCCGCTTGACCACCATACCCGCGCTGCTCGAATGGCAGCGGGACTGGGCGCGGCGTGAGCACTACGACGCGCTGATGGGCCTGTTGAAAGAGCACGCCGGCGCGTACGGCAGCGGCATCGAGTACGCCTACACGATGGTGCACAAGGCGCCCCAGTCGGCCAAGACGCCGCAGGTGATCAAAAAATCCGAGCCGGTCAAGCGCGGCTCCTGATCGGCTCACCGCGATGCTGCAGATTCGCAAGTCCGACCAGCGCGGGACCGCCGACCTCGGTTGGCTGTACAGCCGGCACACGTTCTCGTTCGGCGAGTACTACGACCCGCGCAGCATGGGCTTCGGGCCGCTGCGCGTGATCAACGAGGACCGCGTTCAACCCGGCGCGGGGTTTCCATCGCACGGCCATCAGGACATGGAAATCCTCTCCTATGTTCTGGAGGGCGCCCTCGAGCACAAGGACAGCATCGGCACCGGCTCGGTCATCCGGCCGGGCGAGGTCCAGATCATGTCGGCCGGCACCGGCGTGCGCCACAGCGAGTTCAATCACTCGAAGAGCGAGCCGGTGCATTTCCTGCAGATCTGGATCGAGCCCGATCGCCAGTCGATCCGCCCGCGCTACGAGCAGAAGCGGTTTGCCGACAGCGAAAAGCGCGGGCACCTGCGCCCGATCGGCTCGCCCGACGGACGCGATGGCTCGCTCGTGATCCATCGGGACGTGCTGCTGTTCGCCGCCCTGCTCGATTCGGGTGAGCAGGTCACTCACGTGCTGGCCAAAGGACGCAAAGCGTGGCTGCAGGTCGCTCGCGGCGCCGTGCGGGTCAACGGCAAGGAGCTGGAGGCCGGCGACGGCGTGGCGGTGGAAGACGAGCCGGAGCTGACGGTGGCGGCGAGGGGCGACGGGACGGAAATCCTGCTGTTCGATCTGCCGTGAGGCACTGAGGGTCAGGGGGATGCGATGACGGACACGATCCTGTTCAACGGCCGCATGACGACGCTCGATCCCACGCGCCCTTCGGCGAGCGCGCTTGCCATCGACAACGGGCTGTTCGAAGCCGTCGGCGACGATGTCGAAATCATGAGGCTGCGCGAACCGAAGACGACCGTCGTCGACCTCAACAGACGGACCGTGATCCCCGGGCTCAACGACAGCCACACGCACCTGATCCGCGGCGGCCTGAACTACAACATGGAGCTGCGATGGGACGGCGTCGCCTCGCTCGCCGACGCGCTCAGAATGCTGCGCGAGCAGGCGCGCCGCACCCCGGCACCCCAGTGGGTGCGCGTGGTGGGCGGCTGGAGCGAGTTCCAGTTCGCCGAGCGGCGCATGCCGACCCTGGCCGAGATCAACGCCGCAGCGCCCGATACTCCGGTGTTCGTGCTGCATGTTTACGCGCGCGCGATGTTGAACGCCGCCGCGCTGCGGGCCGTCGGATATGCCAAGGACACGCCCGACCCGGCCGGTGGCGAGATCGAGCGCGACGCGCATGGCAACCCCACCGGAATGCTGATCGCCAGGCCCAGCGCGGCGATTCTGTACGGGACGCTGGCCAAAGGGCCAAAGCTGCCCCTCGACTATCAGCTCAACTCGACCCGGCACTTCATGCGCGAGCTCAACCGGCTCGGCATCACCAGCGTGATCGATGCAGGCGGCGGCGCCCAGAACTACCCACAGGATTACGAGGTGGTCGAGCGCCTGCATCGCGATGGCGAGCTCACGGTGCGCATCGCCTACAACCTCTTCACCCAGAGACCCAAAGCCGAGCTCGCCGACTTCACAGCCTGGACGAGCAGTGTGCAACCCGGCCAGGGCGATGCGATGTACCGGCACAACGGCGGCGGAGAGATGCTGGTCTACTCCGCGTCCGATTTCGAGGATTTCCTGGAGCCGCGCCCGGACGTGCCGGCGACCATGGAGCAGGAGCTGTACGCCGTCGTGCGGCTGCTCGCTGAAAAACGCTGGCCGTTTCGCCTGCACGCGACCTACGGCGAGACGATCGCGCGGGCGCTCTCGGTGTTCGAGCGCGTCAATCGCGAGATTCCGTTCGATGGCCTGCATTGGATCATCGACCACGCCGAAACGATCACGCCGCAAAGCATCGAACGGGTCCGCGCGCTCGGGGGCGGCATCGCGATCCAGCACCGGATGGCGTACCAGGGCGAACACTTCGTCCAGCGCTACGGCGCCCAGGCGGCCGAGGACACGCCGCCGGTGCGACGCATGCTGGAAATGGGGGTGCCGGTCGGCGCGGGCACGGATGCTACGCGCGTGGCGAGCTACAACCCCTGGATCGGCCTGTACTGGCTGGTCACCGGTCGCACGCTGGGGGGCCTGAGCCTGACGCCCGGCGGGGCCCGACTCGACCGCGCGACCGCGTTGCGGCTGTGGACCGAGGGCAGCGCCTGGTTCTCGTCGGAACAGGGCCGCAAGGGTCGCATTGCGCCGGGTCAGTTCGCCGACCTCGCGGTGCTCGATGCGGACTACTTTTCTGTTCCCGATGAACAGATCAAGTCGATCTCCGCGCAGCTCACGCTCGTCGGCGGGCGCATCGTGCACGGCGATCAGGAGTTCAAGGATCTGGCGCCACCACTGCCTGCGGCGATGCCCGAGTGGTCACCGGTCCGCGTCTGGGGCGGATACCAGGGGACACCCCCGACGCAGGCTCACCGTGCGGCGTGCTCCGTCCACCGTCACACTCACTCAGCGCTCGCGCGCGTTGCGATTCGACCCGAAGACGCGCCGAGCTTCTGGGGAGCGCTCGGCTGCACGTGTTTCGCCTTCTAGGGGGCCTGCAATGGCTTCCGCTCTGATCGGGCTGGCGGTGGGTCTGCTGATCGGCGCAGGCTGCCGGTATTTCGACATACCCTCGCCTGCGCCGCCGCGCCTGATCGGCGCCTGCCTTCTGGTCGCGATGACGCTGGGCTTCGTCACCGCGGAATACCTGCTGTAGCAGTTACGAAACGATCCGCCCATCGGAGATCGCGATGAAAGCGCTGCTGGGCCTGACGCTCGCCTTCGCGATCGGCTTCGCGTGCAAGGCCTTTGGCATTCCCTCGCCCGCGCCACCGGTGACGCTCGGTGCCCTGCTCGTTGTCGCAATGACCACCGGCTATCTGCTGGTCGACCGGTGGATGGCCCGCCCCGCACAGCACGCGGCCGACTGCGGCGGCCCGAGCGGGCTTGCTCCAAGTCTCACACGCGCCGGCGGGGCGGCGCCCAGCGCTTCTTCGGTATGGACCGCCCCGGCGGACCGCCTGGCGCGGGCTTTCGGCCCAGCGGTTGCTGCGCCGGCGATCCGCTTCATCGCGCTGCTGGGGCTGTGTGCCGCGTACCTCCAGGGCGGCCTGGTCAAGCTGCTCGACTTCGGAGGTGCCGTGACCGAGGCGCAGCACTTCGGTCTGCCGCTGGCATCCGCCGTCGCCGGCGCGACCATCGTTACGGAGTTCGCCGGCTCGGCGCTCGTCTTGAGCGGCTGGTATCGCTGGCTGGGTGCCCTGTGGCTGGCCGCATTCACGCTGATTGCCACGTTCGTCGCCAATCGCTTCTGGGACATTCCTCAGCCCGGCCGGTTCATGGTCGAAAATGCTTTCTTCGAGCACCTGGGCCTGGTGGGCGCTTTCCTGCTGGTCGCCTGGTACGACCTTCGCGAACGACATTCGAAAGCCGTTGGAGAGCAGCATGGCAGTGCCGGCGCACGCCGCTGACGCGATCGGGTCCGGCACGGACCGCGATGGCCCGCTTCCGCGTCTGCTGTACGTTCTGACCGTCGTCACCGGACTGGTGGACGCCGTCAGCTACCTCTCGCTCGGGCACGTGTTCGTGGCCAATATGACCGGTAACGTCGTATTTGTGGGTTTCGCCGCTGCCGGGGCACGCGATTTTTCGATTCCTGCGTCGCTCGTTGCGACCGCGGCATTCGTGGCCGGCGCGCTCGCCGGTGGCCGCCTCGGCGCAAGCGCCGGACACCATCGCGGCCGGCTGCTGGCGTTCGCGCTGTTTGCGCAGATCCCGCTGATCGGCACGGGGCTCGTCGTTGCGATCGCAGCGGTCGATCTGGACCGCAGCCTCGCCCAGTACGCGCTGATCGTGCTGCTCGCGCTGGCCATGGGTCTGCAAAACGCCGTGGCTCGACGTCTGGCAGTTGCCGACCTGACGACGACCGTGCTGACGCTGACCCTGACCGGCCTCGCGGCCGACTCGCCGCTGGCCGGAGGCAAGAGCCCTCGTCCCGGCCGTCGATTGTTGGCCATTGCCGCAATGTGCCTGGGCGCAGCGGTTGGCGCGTTTCTCGCTTTTCATGCCGGTGTCGGAGCTGTTCTAGCATTGGCGCTGGCCTTGCTGGTATCGAACGGGATTGCGGCCTATCGGGTGTCATCGTCGGCAGCGCCTTGGACGGTCGGTTCCTAGTTCGCGAACAGCGGTTAACGGGGGAGGTTCAAGATGAGTGGTCGCCAATCCAGGGGCGCGGCGTTGCTGCTCGCGCTCAGCGCGGGCGCTTTTGCGCAGGACTTTGCGCCGCACGAAAACCTACCGCAGGGCGAGAAGCTGTTCGAAGCGCAATGCGCCACGTGCCACACCGTCAAAGCCGGCGTGAACGGGTTCGGGCCGTCGCTTTCCGGGGTGGTGGGCCGACGCGCAGGGCAGGCGCCCGGCTACACCTACTCCGCGGCGATGGCCAACTCCGGGCTCACGTGGGATGAGAGCACGCTGGATGCGTTCCTCACCTCGTCGACGCAAAAGGTACCCGGCACGAGCATGCCGGTTGCGCTGCCCGACGCGCGCATACGTTGGGCGATCATCGCCTACCTGAAAGGCGTGGCCGCGACCACGGCTGTCGCGCCGGCTGCTGCTCCGGCCGAGGTGGCGAAGCCGAGCGGCGGGCCGACCCAGTGGGAGCTGAACAACGCCGCCGCGAGCACGCGCGATTGGCTGTACGCGAGCAAGGACTACACGGGTCAGCGGTTCGTCAAGCTGAGCCAGATCAATACGAAGAACGTGCACGATCTGCGCCCGATCTGCATGTACCGATCGGAGACCGCCGCCCCGACGCAGACCAACCCGCTGGTCTACAAGGGCGTGATGTATCTGACGGTCGACAGCTCGATCGTCGCGATCGACGCCGCCACCTGCCGGCAACGCTGGAGCACCAAGTGGGACGCGAAAGGGCGGCGCGTGCTGTCGCCGGCCAATCGGGGCGTGGCGATCAAGGACGGCGTGCTGGTTCGGGGAACGGCCGACGGCTATCTGATCGCGCTCGATATGGACAAGGGACGGCTGCTGTGGTCGCGCCAGATCGGCAGCGCGGATACGTCCCAGTACCTCAGCATGCCGCCGCTGCTGTTCATGGACATGGTGATCTACGGTCCGGCAGGCGCCGACTGGGGCGCGAAGAATTGGATCGGTGCCTTTCAGCTGGCGACGGGAGAGCCGGTCTGGCGCTTCAACCTGATCCCGGACGACAACGAGCCCGGCGCCGACAGCTGGAAGGACCCGAAGGCGCGCGAGCACGGCGGCGGCAGCCTGTGGACCCCGCTGGCCCTGGACGTGGACCAGGGCATCGTCTACGTGCCGGTCGGAAACCCGTCGCCCGATTTCTACGGTTCCGTGCGCGAGGGCGACAATCTGTATACGAACTCCGCACTGGCGCTGGACGTGCACACCGGCAAACTGCTCTGGTACCGCCAGTTCATCTCGAACGACGTGCACGACGCGGATCTGAGTCAGGTCAGCCCGATCTTCTCGGCAACGGTGCGCGGCAAAGCGCGCAAGCTGATCACCGTCAGCGGCAAGGACGGCCTGCTGCGCATGCTCGATCGCGACACGCACGAGACGCTGTACGAGCTGCCCATCACGACGCGAACGAACATCGACTCGCAACCGACCGTCGAAGGGGTGCACCGCTGCCCGGGTCTGCTCGGGGGAATGGAATGGAACGGTCCGGCCTACAACCCGCTCACCAAGACCCTGTACGTGGCGGCGGTTGACTGGTGCGGCACGTTCACCCGGACGGCCGACAAGCCCGATTTCGCGCAGTACGCCCACTATTACGGCGGCAGCGTGGTCCCGGATCCGAAGGAGCAGGCCAAGGGCTGGTTGACCGCGGTCGACGCCGCGACCGGCAAAGTGCGCTGGAAAAAGCAATGGCCGACCCCGCTGGTTGCAGCGGTGACCGCGACTTCCGGCGGCCTGCTGTTCACGGGCGACCTTGACAACAATTTCCTCGCGCTGGATGCGAGCAACGGCAACATGCTGTACCGCTTCAACACGGGCGGCACCGTCGGTGGCGGCGTGCTGACCTACGAGCTGAACGGCCAGCAATACGTTGCGACGACCTCGGGTCTCGTCTCGGGGTTCTTCGGGGGCTCGGGAACGTCCTCGATCATCATATTTGCGCTCCACTAGCCCGGTCCGACCGCCTCATCGACGCGCTCGCCGCGACAACCAGAGCGCGACGTTACGCACGTAGCGCCGGGTCGAGCGCAGAGCCTCGGGAAACTGCGCCAGGCCGGTGCCGGCCGGCTCGGTGACGAAGCTGGGGCAACCTTTGGCAGTGCGATCGACCATCGCCTTTGCTCCTTCGGGTGCACCGGATTCCAGGCCCGCCTCCACCTGCCAAGGGCTCGAGTGCGGATAGACTGTGGCGCGCCCCGGACCGATAACTTCCTTACCAGCTGCTCGACCATGGTCATGCAAGCCGTCGACTTCCGAACGCAGGCGACATGAACGCACTGCTGGGCGCGCTCAGCTGGATGTTCGTTCGGCTGCCGCTCGCTTTCTCCCTGCCGTTCGCAGCGCTGTGCCTGTGGTGGGTGTTTTCCGGCTTCAGGCTTCTGAACGAGAACTTGACGGAGCCCGCAGTAAGCGTCTTTGCACGGTTTCTCGAATCGGAGCTGCCGGGAATCACCCGCGGACCGGTCGCCATCAGCCTGGGCGCGTTCGGTCACGCGCTGATCGTCGTTGCACTGTTTCTTTTCGGATTGCTGGTCGCCTATAACGCGGCGGCGTTCCTGAACTGGGTCCTGGTCGCTCTCAGGCTGAAGCCAGAGACCTACGCGGACGGTCCACCGCAAATTCCACACCCTGGAACAATGACAAGCGATCCCTTGGCCGGCGTGAGTCGAATCGGCCTCGTTCTTGCCGGCGGCGGGGCCAAAGGCGCCCACCAGGCCGGCGCGATGAAGGCGATTTACCGGTTTCTGGCCGAACACGATGCTCTGAGCAAAGTGAAAGTGATTTCGGGAACGTCGATCGGGTCTTGGAACGCCATGTTCTGGCTGGCCAACCTGATCAAGCCGGAGGGAACCTGGGATGGGCGCGGCCTTCACGAGCGGTGGTGGGGCAGCATTAGCGCGAAGTCGCTGGCGGCGCCGACGTGGTACGTACCGCTGCGCAGAAACGCCCTGCTTTCGTCGCTTCCGTGGCAACAGGTGTTCGATCGGATCTTCGGCCGGCCGGACGTCGGCCAACAGCTGCTGCAAACCGGCATCCACTTCTATCTGACGCGATCCAACGTGCGCTCGGGGGAACTGGAGTGCGCAACCAATAATCCGGCTCCCCCGGTTCTTGCTCACGTCACCTACGAGCAGCTCGACGCGAGCGACCCCGCCAGTTATCTGTCGGGGCTGAAGGCGGCCGTCTTCGCGTCGATGGACATGCCGCCGCTGTTTCCTTACGTCGAGCGGCGCAGCAACCTGTACGAGGACGGGGCCGTGATCGACAACCTGCCGATAACGTTCGCCGCCGCCAGCGAGGAGAACTGCGACCTGATTTTCATTCTCCCGCTCAATTCCGACTTTGAAGACGAGCCCGATACGACCTCGATCCTGCTGAGACTCCTCCGGGTCATGGACGTGCGGCAGGGCGTCCTGGAGCGCAGCGGCTTCAAGATGCTGTACCTGTACAACGAGCTGGCGGCACTGCGCAAGCACGTCGGGGAATCGCAGGCCGGGCAAGCCGAGGCGGCGGCCTCCGCGCCTTTGAGCTTCGCCCTGCACAGGAAGCACGAGGTGATCAGTGTGTTCGCCGTCTGCCCGCTGAAGTCGTTCGTACGCGAGACGCTCGATGCGCGGGAGCTTTGGAAGCGAAAGGAGGCGGCGATCGCGTTCGAGGTGATGCATGACGCGACGGCCAGTCTGCTCCCGGGCTTCCGATACAAGTCGCAGGACAAGGTCCGCGTCGCGCTGGTCGGCGGCGATGGCCGGGTCACCTGGGACGAGAAATTCTGACGGAGCCTCGAACGCGGCGGTCACGCCCTCCTCCCGAGGGATCAACCAGAAAACGCCTGAATCCCCGTCTGCGCGCGCCCCAGGATCAGCGCGTGGATGTCGTGCGTGCCCTCGTACGTGTTGACGGTCTCCAGGTTGATCATGTGGCGGATCACGTGGAACTCGTCGGAGATGCCGTTGCCGCCGTGCATGTCGCGCGCGGCGCGGGCGATCTCCAGCGCCTTGCCGCACGAATTTCTCTTGATCAGCGACACCATCTCCGGAGCGGCGCGCTCCTCGTCCATCAGGCGCCCCACACGCAGGCAAGCCTGCAGCCCCAGCGCGATCTCGCTCATCATGTTGGCAAGCTTGAGCTGGATCAGCTGGTTGGCGGCCAGCGGCCGGCCGAACTGGATCCGGTCCAGCGTGTATTGCCGCGCCCGGTGCCAGCAATCTTCGGCCGCGCCCAGCGCGCCCCAGGCGATCCCGTAGCGGGCCTTGGTCAGGCAGCCGAAGGGCCCTTTCAGGCCGGCCGCTCCCGGCAACAGCTGTTCGTCGGAAGCAAGCACGTCGTCCATCACGATCTGCCCGGTGGTCGAGGCACGCAGGGACATCTTGCCTTCGATCTTGGGCGCCGACAGCCCCTTCATTCCCTTTTCCAGCACGAAGCCGCGGATCACTGCGTCCTCGGTCTTGGCCCACACCACGAACACGTCGGCGATCGGGGAATTGCTGATCCAGGTCTTGGTACCCGTGAGCCGGTATCCGCCGGCGGTCTTTCTCGCGCGCGTGTTCATACTGCCCGGATCGGAGCCGTGATCGGGCTCGGTCAGGCCGAAGCAGCCGATCCATTCGCCCGTGGCAAGCCTGGGCAGGTACCGGTCGCGCTGCGCCTGGCTGCCGTAAACGAGGATCGGGTACATCACGAGCGAGGACTGCACGCTCATGGCCGAGCGGTATCCGGAGTCGATCCGTTCGATCTCGCGCGCGATCAGCCCGTAGCAGACGTGATTGACGCCGGCGCAGCCGTAGCCGTGGATGGTCGAGCCGAGCAGTCCCAGCTCGCCCATCTCGTTCATGATGCTGCGGTCGAAGCGCTCTTCCCGATTGGCCTGGATCACGCGCGGCAGCAGCTTCTGCTGGCAATACGCACGGGCCGCATCGCGCACCATCCGCTCGTCCTGCGTGAGCTGCTCTTCCAGCAGCAGCGGGTCGCTCCAATCGAAGCCGTTAGCATCTTTGCTCATGGTCAAATTCCTTCAAATCATACGAAGCCGCTCGTCGGATCGCGCCGCATCGACAGTATCATTTGTCGTTTCAGCCGGTCCGGATATGAATCGAACAGAAATGCCGATCTTTGCGCACGGGTTCTCGGTCGCCGACTTGTACCGGCGCGAGGGCCTGATCCGGCTCGATCAGATCTTTCTCTCGCAGCTTGCCGAGGCCGATCCGCAGCTGCACCAGCAGCTGGTGCAAGCCCGCAGCCATCCTGCCGACGTCACCCGCGCCGCCTCCACCGACCTGGCCCTGCGGATCGCGCCACAGCTCGAGGCATTCATAGGCGAGCTCTTTGGCGTGGGCGCCGAGCTCGCCGCGTTGAAAGGGCACCACGCGGAGCTCGAACCGCTGTTCAGGATCAAGCGCGAATTCGTCCAGCGGCAGGCGGCCAAGAAGATCAAGCCTGAAGAGGCGGCCCAGTTCGACGGCGATGCGCTGTTTGCGCGGCTGCAGCAGCTGCTCGGGGCGCCATTCGAAGAGCTGCTGTTCGCCCTCAAGGTCGGTGAGTGGCTCGTCGACGAGACGGCCCATGCAGAAGAGCTCCGCATTGCGCAGCAGTATTCGGCGTGGTCCGTGCACACCGCCGCCGGGCGGGATCGGCATCATGACGGCCTGCTCTTCAAGATTCCGGCGAGCGTGGATCCGATCCATCTGATCCGCCCGGCGCAATGGCAGCAGGAAGAAGGCGTCTCGCAGCTGCGCATACGCCCCGATCATATCCGGCGCCGCGCGGGCTTTGGTTTGACCGATGGCGGCTTCGACCTGGCCGGCGCGCTCGACCAGGCCCACTATTGCATCCAGTGTCATCCCCAGAAGAAGGACTCGTGCTCGGACGGCCTGAAGGAGCGGCCATCGAAGGACACCCCGCAGGCGATCGTCTACAAGAAGAGCGCGTTCGGCGTCGCGCTGTCCGGCTGTCCGCTCGAGGAACGGATCTCGGAATTCCATATGCTGAAGACGCAGGGCTTGCCGATCGGGGCGCTCGCGATCATCGCTGTAGAGAACCCGATGGTGGCCGGCACCGGGCACAGGATCTGCAACGACTGCATGAAGGCCTGCATCTTTCAGAAGCAGGAGCCCGTCAACATCCCGCAGGCGGAGACGCGCACGCTGAAGGACGTGCTGGAGCTTCCGTTCGGCTTCGAGATCTACAGCCTGCTGACGCGCTGGAACCCGATGGACATCGCCCGCCCCTACCCGCGCGCGGCGACCGGCCGCAAGGTGCTGGTGGTCGGCCTGGGGCCGGCCGGCTACACGCTGGCGCACCACCTGCTGAGCGAGGGCCACACGGTGGTCGGCATCGATGGGCTGAAGATCGAGCCGCTGCCGGAGTCGCTGGCCGGCGTGCGCCTGGATGGCAGCCGCACCGGCTTCGAGCCGCTGCGCGACGTGCAGTCGATCACCGAGCCGCTCGATCAGCGCGTGCTGGCCGGGTTCGGCGGGGTGGCCGAGTACGGCATCACGGTGCGCTGGGACAAGAACAACCTGAAGCTGATCCGGCTGCTGCTGGAGCGGCGCGAGCAATTCGCGATGTATGGCGGCGTGCGGTTCGGCGGCACGCTCGAGGTCGACGACGCGATGGCGCTGGGGTTCGATCACATCGCGCTGTGCATGGGTGCGGGCAAGCCGACCATGCTCGACGTGCCCAACGGACTGGCGCGCGGCGTGCGGTCGGCGTCCGACTTCCTGATGGCGCTGCAGCTCACCGGCGCCGCCAAGGCCGACTCGATCGCCAATCTGCAGCTGCGGCTGCCGGTGGTCGTGATCGGCGGGGGCCTGACCGCGATCGATGCGGCCACCGAGTCGCTGGCCTACTACGCGGTGCAGGTCGAGAAATTCCTGCAGCGTTTCGAGGAGCTCGCCGGCGACATCGGCGAGGGCGCGATCCGAGAGCGCTGGGACGACCTGGACCGCGAGGTTGCCGAGGAGTTCCTGGCCCACGCGCGCGCGCTGCGCGAGGAGCGCGAGCGGGCTCGCCGGCAAGATCGCGCGGCGCGGATCGCGGAGATGCTGCGCGAATGGGGCGGCGCCACCATCGTGTACCGCCGCCGCCTGATCGACAGCCCCTCGTACACGCTGAACCACGAGGAAGTCGAAAAGGCGCTTGAGGAGGGCATCTCGTTCATCGAGGGCCTCGCGCCGGCCGGAGTCGAGGTCGACAACTTCGGCGCCGTCAAGGGGATCCACTTCAATCGGCAGCAGCTCGGCGAGGACGGCAAGTGGAGCACGAGTGGTGAGCACTGGATGTCGGCGCACACGGTGCTGGTGGCGGCCGGCACCTCGCCCAATACCGTGCTGGCGCGCGAGGATGCCGCCCATTTCAAGCTCGACGGCAAATACTTCACGGCCTGCGATGAGGACGGCCGGTCGGTCGAACCGGCGCACGGACTGCCCAAACCACCGAGCGCCGACGTGCTGCTGTCGCGGCTGGATGACGGCCGCTTCATCAGCTTCTTCGGAGACCTGCACCCCTCGTATTTCGGCAACGTCGTCAAGGCGATGGCCTCGGCGCGCCAGGGTTATCCGAAGATCTCGCGGCTACTGCATCAGCGCGCAGCGGCCTCCTCGAAAGGCAGCGAGGATTTCTTCGCCGCTCTGGCGGCCGAGCTGCTCGCCACCGTCCACTCGGTGCAGCGGCTGACGCCGACGATCGTCGAGGTCGTGATCAAGGCGCCGGCGGCGGCCCGCAAGTTCCGCCCGGGCCAGTTCTACCGGCTGCAGAACTTCGAGTCGCTGTCCAGGCTGGTCGCGCGGACCCGGCTGCATACCGAGGGCCTCGCGATGACCGGCGCCTGGGTCGACGCGGACCGGGGGCTGGTGTCGTGCATCGTGCTGGAGATGGGAGGCTCGTCCAACCTGGTCGCGGCGCTCGCCCCGGGCGAGCCGGTGATCCTGATGGGACCGACCGGCACGCCGACCCACATCGAAAGCGGCGAAACGGTGCTGCTGGCCGGAGGTGGCCTGGGCAATGCGGTGCTGTTTTCGATCGGGCAGGCGTTCCGGGCGTGCGGCTCGCGCGTGCTGTACTTCGCCGGGTACAAGAAGGTCATCGACCGTTACAAGATCGACGAGATCGAAGCCGCCGCCGACGTCGTCGTGTGGTGCTGCGACGAGGCCCCTGGGTTTGCGCCACGCCGCCCGCAGGACCGCGCCTTCGTGGGCAACATCGTGCAGGCGATGGAAGCCTACGCGACCGGCCGCCTGGGCGAAGTCGCGATCCGCACCGAAGAGGCGGACCGCATCATCGCGATCGGCTCGGACCGGATGATGGCGGGCGTGGCCAAGGCGCGCCACGACGTGCTCAAGCGGCACCTGAAGCCGAACCATTGCGCGATCGGATCGATCAACTCGCCGATGCAGTGCATGATGAAGGAGATCTGCGCCCAGTGCCTGCAGGTGCACCGCGACGTGCGCACCGGCAAAAGCTCGGTCGTGTTCTCCTGCTTCAATCAGGACCAGCCGCTGGACGCGGTCGATTTCGGGTCGCTGAACGAGCGCCTGAAGCAGAACGCACTGCAGGAAAAGGTCACCGCGCAGTGGCTCGAGCACTGCGCGCGCGAATCGGCCTAGGACCCGCCCGCTTCGGCGGTCAAACGACCGCCGAAGCTCTTCCATGGGCCCGTCAACTTCTCGCGCCGGCGGCGCTTTCGAGGCGCTAATCCCGACTTTGAGCCACTGCGGTCGAGGGCGCCTTCTCGTCCTTGCGCGCCGTTTCCCAGCGGTCGGCGTCTGCGTCCGTGACGTAGTCGTAGAAGTAGAGTGCGTAGATGCCTCTGGTGCGGTCAATGAATTGACGCAGCGCGTCCGGCGAATCGCGCTGGGCCAGTTCACAGGCTCGCCGATCTTCCTGCAGCGCTGACGCTCCGCAGCGGTACTCGGCGCGGGCGGTGGCGGAAACGCCGGCGGCCATCGCCAAGACGAGGGCCAGCATCGAGCCCGTGACTGCTCTGGCGCGGTTGACGCGGGGCAACCGGTCGGTGCGCTTGTTCATGATGTTTCTCCCAGTCTGAAATCGAGTTCGTCGGTTTTCGGCGGACCGCAATCGGCCGCCTCACCCATTAAGGACGCGATATGCCATCCATTCCCGACATTTGACCCGGCGGGGATTTCAACGCCCGGTCTGCCGGTCCCTAGCGCTGCTCCTTTTCGACGAATGCCCGGAGTCGATCGAGCGCTTCGTCCCACTGGTCCGAGATCCGGTCCAGATATCGGCGCACTTCGGCGAGGCGCCGGGTCTGAAGCTGCCAGATGCGCTCGCGACCGGCGCGCTCGCTGCGGACGAGCCCGGCCCGCGCAAGCGCGTGCAGGTGCTTGGTGATCGCCTGACGCGAAACGCTCGAACCGTCCGTCAAGCGGGCGATCGACTGCGGCCCGCCCTCACAGAGCCGGGCCACGATGTGCAGCCGTGTCGGATCGCCGAGGGCCGCGAAAACCGGCGCCGCCCTGGCAGGCTTGGAGGAAACGGAAGCGCGCGATCGCGACAAGCCGGCCGCCTGCGCGTTTCGCTAGGACGTCCGCGCCAGATACTTCTCGAGCAGCTTCGTCTGGGCCAGCCAACCCTGGTCATTCGCTGCGAATGCCTTGGCGCGGCGCGCAAGAGGGATCCGATCGAAGCCGGACTCGGTGATCGTCAACATCGTTCCGCCCGCCGCCGGCTCCAGCTCGAAGGCGACCAGCGTCGCGGGCTCCTTCGAGTAGTCGAGCCCAGGCTCGACCGCAAACGGGTGCCACCGGAAGGACAGCAGTCGCATGGGTTCGATGCGGTCGACCTCGATTTCGAACGCCTTTCCCGAGTATGGCTGCTGGGACTTCGCAACCTCCGGATCGACCTTGGTCGGGGTGATCTTGCCGGTCAGCCGGGCGCCGGCGACAAATTCGCCGTCGAACTCCACGCCGAACCACGTGCCGAACTGCCTGGCGTCGCTGATGGCGCCCCATACGCGCTCGCGCGGAGCGTGCAGCAAGATCTTCTTCTCGATCCGATCGGTCTGCTGGGTCATATGCAACCTCCGAGTTGCGGAAACGCTAGCACGGCCCGGGACGAAACGCAATCGGGCGGTTGCACAATATGCGAGCTTCCGTGGAGCCGTGCTCCGGAACTCGAGGTCCGCGCGCAGCTATTGCGGCTCACCGGGTCATGCGGATGCAAGTCCCGGCAGCTTCGATACTCATCTGGGCCGAGCCCGCACGATCAGATTGCCGACGTAGATCAGCACCGCTTCGCCGTCCTGATTCAGAGCAGTCGTTCTGACCTTGATCAGTCCTTGATCCGGGCGAGACCTGGAAGGCCGCATCTCGAGCACCTCGCTCTCGACCCGCAGCTCATCGCCCGGGCGAACCGGTCGCGGCCAGCGGAAATCCTCGATGCCGGCGCCGACGATGCCGCCGGCGGGCTTGAAGTCGCTTTCGACCAGCAGTCGCATCGTTACCGCAGCGGTATGCCAGCCGCTCGCTGCCAGTCCTCCAAAGATCGAGCTGCCCGCGGCCTTCTCGTCCAGATGGAACGGTTGTGGATCGAATTCGGCCGCGAAGCGCTTGATGCCCTCCTTGTCGATCCGGATGCGACCGGACCCGCGGTAGGTTTGCCCAGGTGCGAAATCTTCAAGGTACAGTTCCTTCATCGCCTCGGTTTCCTCCCGGAAGGATTCATACCAGCGGGTCGTCCGCTGCCGCGTCGCCCTGCTGATCGGCCAGTTGCTCGATGCAATCGTCGATCAGCGTATGCAGCGCCGCCACGCGCTCGCAGCCCAGGCGCGCATTCAGAGCGAGTTGCGCCTGCTTCCAGGCGCGCTGGGCCTCCAGCCGCTTGGCGCGGCCCGCCGCCGTCGCTTCCACCAGGCGCGAGCGCGCGTCCTCGCCGGCCCCCAGCCGAAGCCAGCCCTGAACGATCAGTGGCCGCAGATTACGAGTCAGCGTCGACGCCTCCACGCGCATGGACCGCGCCAGATCGGATGGGCGCACCGGCCCCTGCAGTACCACGTGCGACAGCAGCGAGTACTGTGTGTTCTTCAGCCCCGTGACCGCCATGTACGCGTCGTAGTGACGCGTGACGACGCGATTCAACTGGCGCAGCTTCAGGTTGGTGCAGCCCTTCGGCTTGACAGCATCGTTCATAGAGATTATTGTACATACAAGTGTTTCATTGGCAACTGTTTTTGGAGACCGCTCATGTCCGAACGCGAAATCGTCATCTGCAATCCGGTCCGCACCGCCATCGGCACCTTTGGCGGTTCGCTCAAAGACGTGCCGGCGCCGGACCTCGGCGCCGCAGCGATCCGGGCGGCGCTGAAGCGCTCCGGCCTCGGCGAGGACCAGATCGACACCGTCGTGATGGGCAACGTGATCCAGGCCGGTACCCGGATGAACCCGGCGCGCCAGGCCGCAATCGGCGGCGGGCTGCCGGTGCGTGTTCCCGCGCTCACGGTGAACCGGGTCTGCGGGTCGGGAGCGCAGGCGATCGCCAGCGCGGCTCTCGAGATCCTTGCGGGCTATACCTCGTGCGCGATCGCCGGCGGAATGGAGAACATGGACCAGGCGCCGTATCTGGTGCCCGGCGGCCGCTGGGGTTACCGGATGGGCGATGCCCAGATTTACGACAGCATGCTGCGCGACGGTCTGAACGACGCCTTCAGCGGTGAGCACTCCGGCTGGCACACCGAGGATCTGGTGGCCCAGTACCGCGTCAGCCGCGACGACCAGGATCGATGGGCGGCGCGCTCTCAGCAGCGCTTCGGTGCCGCGCAGGCAGCCGGCAAGTTCAAGGACGAGATCGTCGCGGTCGAAGTGCCGAGCCGCAAGGGCCCGGTGAGCTTCGACAAGGATGAAGCCAATCGACCCGACACCACGATCGAATCGCTGGCCAAGCTGAAGGGCGCTTTTCGCAAGGACGGCACGATCACCGCCGGCAACGCGCCCGGTTTGAACAGCGGCGCCGCGGCGATGATCGTGGCCGAGCGGGCGTTTGCGCAAAAGCGTGGCCTGCAGCCCGTGGCGCGGCTGGTGGCGCACGCGGTGGTCGCGGTTGAGCCGGGCATGTTCGGCATCGGCCCCGTGCCGGCCGTGCGCCTTGCGCTGGAACGGGCCGGCTGGAAGCGCTCCGACGTGGAGCGGATCGAAATCAATGAGGCGTTCGCCGCCATAACGCTCGCCTGCTTACGCGAACTGGAGTTCGCCGAGGACGTGGTCAACGTCGAGGGCGGCTCGATCGCTCACGGTCACCCGATCGGCGCGACCGGAGCGGTGCTCACCACCCGCCTGCTGCACTCGATGAAGCGCGACGGCCTGAAGCGCGGCATCGTCACGCTGTGCATCGGCGGCGGCCAGGGCATTGCTCTGGCGCTGCAGATGTTGTGAAGCGTCGAGCGGCCGAACAAAATCAGCAGAGGCTGCCGGACACCGCTCTCAGGGTAATCGGGAAGCTAAGCGCAGGCCGGCAGCGCAGGCCTGCCTACGCGATTTCCCGTTCGATCTGGGCGAATGTGTGGGCGGTAGCAAGTCCCGGCGACGCGGTACCCAGTAACAACTGGATCCGCGCGCCTGAGAACAATCCCCGCACCTGCCACGCCTCGCCATCCTTCAATCTTTCCACCACCACCAGGTAACGCCGGCCGGCGTCGGACATCACCGCCGCCACATCGCCGATGGTCAGGCGCGCGACGGCCGAGTGCTCGAGCACCTGCCACTCGGCCAACGGCTCCATGATGTTCTCGACCGTCACGTCGCGCCAGGCACAGTCATTGTGCGAGCAGTCCATCGACTGCATGTAGCGAATCGGCTTCTCGCCCTGAATGTCGTAGGAGGTCACCGACCCCACCAGCGTTGCGCGCTCATCGACCACGAAAGCGAACCGGGCCCCGGAAAGCTTCATCTGTTGCAGTGCCAGCTCGATCGAGGTCGACGCCGGCGTCGTGATCATCGGGCCGTTCCTGAAGTCGGTCATCGCCTGGGACGCCGGATCGGTCGGGCTCAGATACGCGTAGTCGCTCCGCGAGCCGGGCATCGTGAGCTGGCCCTTCGGACACTCCAGCAACGCGCGCAGATTCATCCTCAGTTCCTCCCGGTACGACTCTCGACCGCGCAAACCATTCTGCCGCAAATTCAAGTGCGAATGAATGCGGCGACCCGGGGATCGATACCCAATTGCGCCATCTGTTCATCCGATGGAATCTGCGGGCGATCCCGTTCCCGGCTTACCAGGCACAGGAAACCCAGCGCCCTGTCTTCGTGCGCCCGGAACTGGTGCCACGTCAGCGCAGGAACACGCACCAGGTCGTGCTCGGCGAGCGAGTAGATCGTGTCGCCGACCAGGCAGCGGCCGCCGCCGTGCAGGATCATCACCGCGTGGGTGTGGTCGTGGCGCTCCAGTGTCGTGTGACCTCCGGGCGCAACCTCGAAGTAACGCCACTGGGCACCGCCGGCGTCCTCGAACAGCACCTGGCGCGTGACGCCTTCAAACGGTGCCTCGCCCTCCCGCTTGTAGCGCAGCAGTTCCACGCGGTCCCATCGACCGGGCGCGCTGGCCTTTCGCAACACCGGCTCGCTCATCGTTCCCGCCCCGCCGCCGGCGGCCGCAACGAGGCAGCCGCAGCGTGAACCCGCTCGACGAAGGCAGTGGCCCGGGCCAGGATCGAGTCGCCCGCTGTGGTCGCTCCGGCCAGAAGGTGGCCGCCGATCAACAGCATCACGTCGGAACCGAATTCTTCGATCATCTCGTCCACCCGCCCGGTTCCCATTCCCCCGGCGGGCACCGGCAGTATCGCAGCGGCGCCTCCGAGCGGCTCCCGCGCGCGTCGCGCGATCGCCCGGCAGGTCTCACGCGGATACGAGAAGCGGCCGCCGAAGTTCGGGAAGATTGTCGCATCGGCGCCGAATAGCCGGAACATGCGTCCCAGCAACAGCTCGGGCGCGATGCGCGCGTTCCCCGCGAATGCCGGGTGCGCCAGGATGGGAACGCCGGCCTCCTCGCGCACCAGCTCGACCAGCGTCGGCACCCCGCTCAGCATTGGACAGATCAGCACGGCTGCCACTCCCTGATCGTGCACGATTCGCAGCTGCTCGCGCAGTCGCCTGGGTCCCCCCGACAAGGTCGGCGCGTACAGCACGCGACCTGCCGGCATCCGTTCGGCGCCCGCGCGTTCGATCGCGCGCTGCACTGCCGCCACCCGCGGTCCGAATCGCGCATATTCCTGGTCTGCGATTCCATGATCGTCCTTGATCACGTCGATTCCGGCCCGCGCGAACGTGCCCGCCAGCTCGCCCAGCTGCTGCGGCGACTGCCCCTGCGGTTTGAGCGCGGTGCAGGTCAGAGGGCGCGCCGGCGCGCGGTCCAGCCCGAGCGCACGGCGCCATCCGTCCACACCGAACCGCGGGCCCGGCAGCGCAGCCAGCAGATCGGGGCCCGGCGCGAAATCGAGCAGTTCGACATCGGGTTGCAGGGAACAGTTCCCGAACAGCATGTTCAGTAACTGTCCGGCCTCCAGGCCGGTGGTCGCGGTCGCGAACGACAGCTTCACATCGAATCCGGCGCCGCCATCGTCGGCGGCGGCCTCGATCGATTCGACCCGCGCCACCACGTTATCCCGGATGAAATCCTGCGTGACCGCCTCCAGCGGCATCTCGATGCTCTGCTCGAGCGCGAGCGCGCGAGCGCGCGCCTGAACGTCGCGCCCATCGACGCGCAGCCGGTACAGCGCGCTGAATCGCTCGGATGTCCTGCTCGACATTCGCGTATCGTACGAAGCTTTCCGCAATCCGCAAGTCGACTTCAAGCGACGATGGTCCGCGAAACCTGGTGTCTGGGTCTGTGCGCGGCGATGCTGGCGCCGGCGGTCGCGGCGCGCGCGCAGTCGCCGCCGTCGGTCTTCCTGGAGGAGCTCACCTGGACCGAGCTGCGCCGGGCGATCGACGCCGGCCAGACCACCGCGATCGTGCCGATCGGGGGCACAGAGCAAAGCGGACCGGCGATCGTGCTGGGCAAGCACAATGAACGGGTCAGGTTCCTGGCCGGCAAGATCGCCGCATCGCTCGGCAACGCGATCGTCGCGCCGGTGATCGCCTATGTTCCCGAAGGTCGCATCGACCCGCCCTCTTCCCACATGCGCTTTGCCGGAACGATTTCGATCCCGGACGAGGTGTTCGAACGGACCCTGGAGTACGCGGCGCGCAGCCTGCGGACGCACGGTTTCCGGGACATCGTGCTGCTGGGCGATCACGGTGGCTACCAGAAGGACCTGAAATCCGTCGCCGACCGCTTGAATCGCGAATGGGCGCATTCACCGGCCCGCGTGCACGCGATCGCCGAGTACTACCGCGCCAGCGAAGAAGGCTTCGCTGCCGTGCTGCGCGAACGGGGCTTTCGTGACGACGAGATCGGAACCCACGCCGCGCTGGCTGACACGTCGCTGATGCTCGCCATCGACCCGGGCGCGGTGCGGACCGAATTGCTGAAGCAGCCGACACCGCTGGGACCTGCCCAGGGCGTGTATGGCGGCGATCCCCGGCGCGCCAGCGCACAGCTGGGCGAACTGGGTGTCGAGCAGATCATTTCCCAAACGGTGGCCGCGATCCGCGCCGGCGTGGCGCGCCGCGGCTCCTAGCGACTGGACGTACCCGCATGATCATCCGCATCCTCGCAGCCGGCTTCGCGCTGTGCTTCACCCCCCTCGCAACGCCTCAGGCGCCCGCGGCCGCGCCCGCGGTCGACGTCGTGCCCGGAATGCCGCCCGTCCTCGAACCCGGCAACCTGTACTCCGGGGCGCGGGCCGGCAGCCTGAGCGCGGCGGTGGCCGGCGCGCTGCCGCGTGTCTACGTACCGAACTTGCGCTCCAACGACGTGTACGTGATCGACCCGTCCACCCGCAAAGTGGTCGAGCGCTTCAAGGTCGGCACCAATCCGCAGCACATCGTGCCGTCGTGGGACCTGCAGACGCTCTGGGTCACCAACAACGCGGAAGGCCGCACCGACGGCAGCCTGACGCCGATCGACCCGAAGACCGCGAAGCCCGGCAAGCCGATCAAAGTCGACGACCCGTACAACATGTACTTCACGCCGGACGGTCGCGAAGCCATCGTGGTGGCCGAAGCGCACGAGCGGCTCGATTTCCGCGACCCGCACTCGATGGCGTTGAACTCGTCGCTGAAGGTCGCCGGCTGCAAGGGTATTAACCACGCCGACTTCTCGATCGATGGCCGCTACGCGATTTTCACGTGCGAGTTTTCCGGCGCGCTGGCAAAAATCGACATGGTGCAGCGCCGGGTGATCGGGCTGCTGAAGCTGTCAAAGGGCGGAATGCCGCAGGACATCCGGGTCACGCCGGATGGCCAGCGCTTCCTGGTGGCCGACATGATGGCCAACGGCACCTTCATCGTGGATGGGGCGGGCTTCAAGGAGGTCGGCTTCATCGCAACCGGCATCGGTACGCACGGGCTGTACCCGAGCCGTGATGGGACGCACCTTTATGTGGCCAACCGGGGCTCGAACCGGATTCACGGCAAGCGCCATGGACCTGGCAGCGTGTCCGTGATCGACTTCAGCACGCTGAAGGTGGTTCAGACCTGGCCCGTTCCGGGCGGTGGCAGCCCCGACATGGGCAACGTCAGCGCCGACGGGCGCCAGCTGTGGTTGTCGGGCCGTTACGACGATGTCGTGTACGTGTTCGACACCGACTCCGGCGCGGTCAGCCAGGTCGCGGTCGGCATGGAGCCGCACGGGCTGACCGTGTGGCCCCAGCCGGGGCGCTACTCGCTGGGGCACACGGGCAATATGCGTTGACCCCTCGCCCCGGATTCGCCGGGCCTAGCCCCGCTACGCCGGGCGAGCCCGGCCCCGGTCCCGCGGCGAGGGGAGTTTCCGTCAGGTCCTGGCAGCGCTGCGCGCGGCGTCCACGCTCCAGGCCCCGGCACCGGCGACGGCCAGAAACAGGAATACGAAGCAGTACAGCACGGCCGGCTCGCCCTGGTTCATCATCGGCGAGATGATGTCGTGCTTGGCGTGCGCGATGAAATAGGCGAACGCCATTTCACCGGACAGCACGAACGCGGCGGCCCGCGCCCACAGCCCGATCAGCAGCAGCGTGCCGCCGACCAGCTCGATGATGCCCGCGACCCCGATCAGCGACATCAGCTGCAGGCTGTCGAAGAACGCGACGTGCGGCACCCCGAAGAATTTCGCGGTCGCATGCTGCAGAAACAGAAACGAGGCGACCAGCCGCAGCAACCCCTGGGCCCGCGGCGTCCACGTTGCAAAGAACGCTTGATCGATCGGCATGGCAGTCCTCCTCCCATTCGCGCTCCGGCGCTCGAACTCGATAAGGATCGAAGATCACCGAAGCGCGTCCGCACATTACGCCGCCGAAGATGCGGCTCGCTTCGCATCCTGGGCCAGGTCATGGTTATGCCTGAGCAGCTTAAGGACCGCTTACAAACCGATACGTCAACCTCGCGGCGCGCGAAGCGTTGAGGCATATACTCGGATCGGAAGTTAAGAGTTGGAGGCTGCGCGATGACACGGCTTGGCTGGTCGGCCGCAATGCTGACGGGCGCACTGGTAGGCGTTGCGGGCGCGCTTGCACCGTCGCTCGCGGCTGCGGAGATCTACGGCTGGGTTGACCCGTCGGGCGATGTGACCTACAGCAACCTGCCCCCGCCGAAGAATGCGCGGGTGATCGACGTGATCCAGGAGACACCGCCGCCCAGCCCGAAGAGCCAGGCCGCCGCCGAGGCGGCGCACCAGGCCGAAATGCAGAGGTTGAACGACAAACTGCAGCAACTGGAGCGCGAGCTGCAGCAGAGCCGCTGGCAAGAGTCGGCGCCTCCCCCGCCCTACCCGGTCGCGGCAGCGCCCTCGTACTACGGCGCGCCGCCGTCGTACGCTCCGGCACCTTCATACGGCAACGGCTGCGACCCCGAGTTCTTCGGTTGCAATTGGGGCGAAGGTCCCATCAATTACAGTGTCGGCGTGGTGCCTTTCTGGTGGGACTTCCGTCGTCATCATCATCATCACGATCACGATCGCGATCGCGACCGCGACCGCGACCGATTCGATCACGGATCCCACCGGTTCCCGGCCCCGGTCGGTGGACCGCACTTCGTCTCCCCGCCGCACTCCGTCTCCATGCCGCACTCCGTCTCCATGCCGCACCCCGTTTCCATGCCGCACGTCGGTGGCGGCCCCGTCGGTCGCGCGCCAGGGCGCGGCGCGACGCCGGTTTCAGGCCCGATCGCTCGCGGCCGCTAAAGGTTGCTGCCGAGCGCCCGCCTTCGCCCTAACGGGCTTCGGCGGGTTGCACCCAGAACACGTACATGGCCCGGTACGGGACCTCGAGCACCTCGTCGAGGTGCGCGCAGGTGCCCGGCGGCGCTGAACCGCCCGACGTGAAAAGGCGCTGCACCGCGCGGACCTGATCGAAGCGGCCTGGCGTGCCCGCCGATTCGGTCTTCAGCAGCAGCCAGGCAATCGCCCCTGGCTCCGTCGCGTCGGCGCGCGCGGCCACTTTGCCGGTGACCTTGCTGCCATCCGAGGCTTCCCAGGTCGGGCCGGCGTAGTGGCGGCCGACCGGCTGTCCCCGTTGGTCGGTCAACGTGGCGCGGGGCGACTCGAAATTCCACACGGCCGCGGCTTTCCCCTCGGCGCCCTTCGGCGGGGCGCATCGATAGATCTGAACGCCCACTGCGCTCGCGTCCAGCAGCCGCTTCAGGCCCGCCGGCGGTGCCAGGCTGTCGGGCACCGGCTGGGCCGCGCTCAGCGCCAGCGGCAACAACACAACGACACTTGCAATTGAGGCATTGCGCATTCGCTCCTCCGGTCGGCTCACGCCTCGTACGATAGCGGGCCCCGATCTGGCGCTGCAACCAGCGGCGCCCCGCCCGCGGAACCAGCTGCTCTTATTGGCGCCACCGGATCGGCCGCTGATAAGATGCCGAGACGGGTCCGTTTGGTCCCCGCTCGAGGTGATTGACATGTCCAAATCGCACGACACCAAGAAGGACAAGAAGAAGCCGGCGCAGAAAAGCGCCAAGGAAAAGCGGCAGGAAAAGCGCGAGAAGAAACGGCAATGAGCGCCCGGGCGGACGGCGCGGGCCGCAAGCCCGCGGAGCCGTTTTCCGCCCGTTTCCGCGCTGCCTGCCCTTCGCTGCTCCCCTCCCAGCCCTGCTGGCCGCTCTGCCGCTTCTGTCCCTCGCCGTCCCTCGCTTATTTGCGGCTTTATGCGGCACGAGTCGCTGGAACACGTCAGGACGGGGCACTGATTGAACCTTTCACGCTCAAAGGGGATTAACGCACGTTGGGAAAAGTCGCGATGCTGATTGGGCGAACCTCCAAGACGGCCGCGGATCCGGGCCGAACGGCTGACGGATCGGCCGCCGAGGGCGTTCTGCTGCGGCGAATTGCCGCCGGCGACCGCTTGGCATTCGAGACGCTGTATCGCGGTTATTTCCCGCGGCTCACGCGGTTCCTTGAGCGAGTGGTCCGGCGCCCGCACGTGGTCGAAGAGGTGCTGAACGACGCGATGTTGGTGGTCTGGCGCAAAGCAGGCAGCTTCAACGGCCAGTCGAAGGTGTCCACCTGGATTTTTTCGATCGCGTACCGCAAGGCGCTTAAGGCGATCGGTCGGTTCGACGAACCAGTGGAGTCCGACGATCGGGATTTCGAATCGACGCTACCCGGGCCGGAAGACACGTTGATGCAAAAGCAGCGGTGGGCGCTGCTGCTACAGCAGATCGGTCGCATGTCCACCGAGCAGCGGACGGTGATCGAATTGACCTACTACCACGGGTGCGCCTACCGGGAGATCGCGCAGATCATGGGATGCCCGGTGGACACGGTGAAGACGCGCATGTTTCACGCGCGCAAGCGGTTGCGGCAGTTTCTGTCGGAACGCGCGGGGGAGTTCTGATGATGGGGCGCGTGTTGAGTTTCGCCAGATCGCCGCATCAGACGACACAGGAGCTGCTGCCCTGGTACCTGAACGGCTCGCTCGGCGGCGGGGAAGCCGAAGAGGTCGAGGAGCATCTGCGGGGCTGTGCGGAATGCCGCTCGGAGCTCGAAGCCGTGCGACTGCTGCATTCGGCCTACATCGTCAGTGAGCTGCCGCCCGACGCCGGGGCCGCGCTGGACAAGCTGCGCCCGCGGCTCGTCGAGGCCGCTCCCGCGCCTCGACCCCGCCGGCCGGCGCGCCGGCCAGCCTCGTCCGCGGGCCTGATGCCGGCCTGGATCAAATTCGCACTGGCCGTGCAGTTCGCAATGATCTTCGCGCTCGGGTGGCAGGTGCTGCAACCGGATCGCACCGCGCTCGCGTATCACACGCTGGCCTCGGCCAGCGCGCCCCAGCACGCCGCCGGCAGCCTGGTGGTCGTGTTCGACCCGGCTGCGCCGCAACGGGAAGTCGCGCGGGTACTGCGCCTTGCAGGCGGCCGCATCGTCGACGGACCGACGGCGTCGAACGGCTTCATCGTGGCGGTCTCCCCGGGGAGCCTGCAGGCCGCGTTGACGCGCCTGCACGAAGAGCCGGCAGTGGTGCTGGCCGAGCCGCTCGAGACGGACAAAGCACGGTGATTCGCGCCTGCGTACTGGGGCTGATGATCGCTGCAGCAGCGATCTGCCGCGCCCAGGCACCCGCACCCGCGGGCGCACCCCCAGGTGGCGAGGAACGGCGGATCCTGGTGATGCTGCGGATTCCGCCGGCGCATTTCCGGCCCGACGCGAGCTATGGCGGTGGCTACGACTCACAGTCCGGCCGCGCGCTGCGGCACCATATCGCCTCCGCCCTCGCGTCCGCCCACGGACTGGTCCTCGAATCCGACTGGCCGATGGTTTCGCTCGGGGTCGACTGCTTTCTGATGACCGTGACAGACGAGCGGCCGCTGCCGGCGCTGCTGGACGAGCTGGCACAGGATTCCAGGACGGCCTGGGCGCAGCCGCTGCACAAATTCCATTCGCTGGCCCATAATGACCCGCTGTTTGCGTTGCAGCCGGCGGCCTCCGCCTGGCATCTGGCCGAGCTGCACGCGGTGACGACCGGGCGCAGCGTGTCGGTCGCGCAGCTCGACAGCGGCGTTGAAGTGAGCCACCCGGATCTGGCCGGGCAGATTTCGATCGTGGAAAACTTTGTGGATGCGCACCCGTATGTGGCCGAAATGCATGGAACCGCAGTGGCGGGGATCATCGCGGCGCGGGCTGACAACGGGATCGGCATCGCGGGCGTCGCACCCGGGGCCAGGCTGATGGCGCTGCGCGCCTGCTGGGAGGTCGGCACCGCGGCGGACTGCAACAGCTTCACACTGGCCAAGGCCTTTCAGTTCGCTCTGGACCGCGGGGCCACCGTGATCAACATGAGCGTAACGGGTCCGGAAGACAAGCTGCTGCACATGCTGCTGGATGCGGCGGTCGTGCGCAGGGTCACCGTGGTGGGCGCGGTCGATCCGCTGACCGTGGGAGGAGGCTTTCCGGCATCGCACCCCGGCGTGATCGCGGTGTCGGCCGACGGCGCCAACGGGGTGGGCGACCCGGCAGCGGCGGTGACCGCTCCTGGCCATGACGTTCCGACCACGCTGCCGGTGGACCGCTGGGGATTTGTCGACGGCTCCTCGTTTGCCGCCGCCCATGTATCGGGAATGGTCGCACTGCTGCAGCAACTGGCTCCCTCGCTGGGGCTGGAGCAGACACGCGCGCTGCTGCGGATCGCGGCCGGCGCCGACTCCGCCACCGGAAGCGCCGCTCAACGAATCGACGCATGCGCGGCGATCGCACGCGCGGCCCGGGCCTGCTCTTGTAAGTGCGACGCAGCCATCAGCGACAAGATCACCTCGCAACACTGAGCTCATCCCGTGCTGCGATGGGCTCTTGCGCTGCTGACCGCACTTGCGGCCAGTAGCTCGATCGCCCAGGTATCGGCGACCGCTTCACTGGTGTCCGACAATCGGGTGCGCGGCGTTTCGCTGTCCGATGGCAAACCAGCAGCGCAGCTCGACGTGTCGTACGACCATGACAGTGGCTGGTACGCGGGGGCGTTCGGCTCCAACGTCAAGTTCTACCGCGGCTCCCCGCAGGAGACGGAGCTGATCGGCTACGCCGGCTACGCCCGGCGCCTGGAGCGCGGATGGAGCGTCGATGCGGGCCTGTCGCGCGCGACCTTTATCGGGGACGCCGACTACGACTACTGGGAGCTGCACGCCGGCGTCACGTCCGAGGCCGTCAGCGCACGCTTGCACTTTTCGCCCAACTATTTCGGCCAGAGCATCCACACGGTGTATGGAGAGCTGAACGGGTCGTACCGGCTCACCGACCGGTTCAAGCTGATCGGGCACGCCGGGCTGTTGCAGACCTTCGCGGGCGCAACCGACCGGGCCGGCAGCCATCCGCACGCCGATCTGCTGGCGGGCATCGACATCCGGGCTCAGCCGTTCACGCTGCAGGTGGGTCGCGTCTTCAGCGATGGCGCGAGTCGCGTCTATCCGGTCGGATCACAGCATACCGGCGGTGTCCTGACGGTGCGCCTTTCGGCCACCTTCTGAAGTCGGCCAGGGTTACGCGGGACAGCCAATGTCGGGCACACTCCCATCGTGAGCCTGACCACCCTGATTGCGGATTTCGCCGGCAGCGAGGCCGCCGCGAACGCGCCGGCCGACAGCGAGCCGTCGCAGGATGGGGACGCCGTCGACCGCGCATATGCCAGCCTTTCGGCCTGTGTGGACGACTGGAGCCGGATCGATGCCGCGGCGCGGCTCGTTCTGGCCATCTTCGACGACTTCTACGCCAAGCTGTGCGAATACCCGTTCCGGGCCATGTGTGCGTTCGAAACGATGGATCCTCAGGCTTCGATCCGGATCAGCAAGGAGCGCCTCGGGCTGTACAGCCAGTACACCGCGCGCCATGGGCCGAAGATCCGCGCGGCGTTTGCCGCGCTGGCCGACAACCCGAGTGTGTGGGACCAGCTGGACCGGCTGTTCTCGTCGATGATCGCCGACCGCTACGAGGCCGACATCGCATTCAGCTTCGCCCACTCGCTCCGGCGCAACATCTGCCACGAGCTGTGGCGTCCGGTCGCCTACTCGTTCCCGCCGCCCAGCAAGCACCGGGCCCTGTCGATGGCATCGGTGTTCCGGCGCATTCCGGTGCAGGGCCATATCGACGCCGAACTGGTAGCGACCGCGCTGCGGGTGCCCGGGTTTACGGTTCCGTTCAGGGATCTGCGCGCAGACTCGGAGCGGATCGTCGAACGGATCAACTTCCTGCTCGACAGCGACGCGCCGGAGGCGCCGCTGCCGGTGGCGCTCGATGTGGTGGAAGCCGGATTCTTCCGCGACCGCACGGCATTCGTGGTCGGCCGCTGGGCGCTCAGCGACGCGAGCTTCGTTCCCTTCGTGGTGGCCCTGCTGAACAGCGAATCCGGCATCGCCGTGGATGCCTTGCTGCACCGGATCGCCGACGTGCACAACCTTTTCAGCTCCACGCTGGCGAACTTTCATGTGACGAGCCGGCTGTACTACCAGACCTGCGTGTTCCTGTTCAGCCTGATGCCCAGGCGACCGCTGGGGCACCATTATTCGACGATCGGCTTCAATCACGTCGGCAAGGTCGCGATCCTGAACGAGGTCATCGAGCAGCTGCGGCAATCGGGCCACAAGTTCCAACGCTCGCCCGGCTACGCGGGCACGGTCGCGCTGGGCTTCACGTTCGACGCCTGCTCCTACCACCTGAAGGTGATCCGCGACCGGCCGACCACGTCCTACAAGTGGGGCGAGTTTCCCGGCGTGGCCGCGGTGCTGGACAAGTACCGCGAAGTCCACGAAATCAACCGGGCCGGCAGCATGCTGGACAACGTGATGTATTACAACCTGACGCTCGAGCGGGACATGTTCGACGAGGCTCTGCTGGCCGACATCTGCCGCGAAGCCGGCGGCAACGTTCACGTCGATGGCCAGAGCGTCTTCATCCGGTCGCTGATCGCCCAGCTGAAGATCGTTCCGCTGCCGGTGTACCTGGAGCGCGCCGACGAGAGTGAGATAAAAAATGTGATCGTGAGCCTGGGCAATTGCATCCGGAACAATGCCGCCACCAACATCTTCAACAAGGATCTGGACTCGCGCAATTACGGCGTCGGCCGGTACGGCCGCGTGCTGCTGTTCGACTACGACGCGGTCGAAAAGCTCACCGACGTGAAGATCCGGACCAACCTGGACCGCGAACCCGGCGAGGAGGACGTTCCGGCCTGGTTCTTCGAGGAGGGCGTGGTCTTCCTGCCCGAAGAGATCGAGTACGGCCTGCAACTGAAAAACGAGCTGGCCCGGCGCCATTTCAGGAAGGTCAACTCGGACCTGATGACGGTGCAGTACTGGCGGCAGATGCAGCAGAAGCTGCTGCGCGGCGAAGTGCCGGAGCTGCGGATGTACCCCGACAGCTGCAAGCTGTCCGCGCCGGCGGAAGCCTCGAGCGCCTGAACCCGCGCGAGTGATTTCAGATGAACAGGCTCACGTCGGCCTTTTGCGCCGTCGGCAGAAACGTGCTGGCGCCGCAAAAGTCGGACACTTCGGCAATGAAGTCGGATTGGCTGAAGCCGAACAGGTCCACCGTCATCTGGCAGGCGATCAGTTTTACCCCGTTTTCAATGCAGGCCGCGCGCAGTTCGGCAACGTCGGCCACGCCCTTGTCCCTGATGGTCCGCCTCATCAGGGCCGTGGCCAGGGATTCGAATCCCGGCGCGATCGCCTGCACCGCGTTCGGGATGTTCCAGTCGATGTTGCGCAACCACTGCGGCCCGAACGGCATCTTCATCGGCATGCCGGGATTGCCCAGCGGGCTGACCTTGAGCGTCGAAAGATCGCGCCGCAGCAGGTTCAGGCCGTAGAACGTGAAGAAGACCGACACGTCCCACCCGAGTGCCGCCCCGGTCGATGCCAGTATGAACGGGGGATAGGCCCAGTCCAGCGTTCCCTTGGTCGCGATGATCGTCATCGAAGGCGGCCCCTTCGGCCCAAGTTGCGCGAGCCGTTCCTCGACCTTGCGCGCCACCACCTCATCGATGCGCCTGGCGATCGACGCGTCCAGTTCGCCCAGTTCCTCTGCGGCACCCATCGTTGCGCCCTTTTCCGCGCTGTCGCGCCTTGCCTGTTTCAAACGCCCACACCGTCCAGGCCCCGAGCATACTCAAGGTTCGGGCCGACGGTGTAGCGTTGCGGCTTTCGGCTCAGGGCGACGGGATCCCATCACGATGAGCGATGCATTGAATTACCTGGTCAGGGTCAGGCCCGCAGCGATGGGCCACTACTTCAAGTTCCTGAAGCAGGCCGGATCGCACCTGGACGTGAAGACGCGCGACCTGATTTCGGTGGTCACCAAGGTCCACGCCCAGACGGAACGGGGCTTTCGCCAGTACCTGGCCCGCGCACTGCGCGACGGCTGCAGCGCGGACGAGGTGCTCGATGCGCTGTTGATGGCGTTCCCGGCGCTCGGATTGACCAAGATCACTTGGGCCATCGACCTGATCATCGCGATGGATCTGCCCGCATTCCAGCCGCACGCGCTGGGCGCCGGCGGCACCTGGCACGAGCTGACGGCCACCGATCAGCTCCCGGTCGGCGGCGTGATGCGGATGGATTGCGACGGGCGCGGAGTCTTCATCTACCGCACGGAGGGCGCCTTCCGCGTCTACGACAGCCGCTGCCCGCACGAGGCTACCAATATCCCGCACCTGGCGCTGGAGGGCACGACGCTGACCTGCCCCAAGCATGGCTGGGTGTTCGACATCGCCAGCGGAGCGTGCATCGACAAGGGCGACGCGCCGCTGAACGAACGCGAAACCAAGGTCGAAAACGAGCGCCTGTTCGCGTTCTGGTAGACGCTCCGCGCGCAAGCCCGCTTCCGGCCAGCCCATGAGCTTTTCCCCCGGATCCCTGCGCGCACCGGCGGTGCTGGTCGGCGTTGCGGCACTGGCCTGCTGCCCGGCGCTGGCGGCCGACGGGTCCGCAGGCCCGATCCCCTGGTGGGCCTGGCCGGCGTTGCTGTTCGCCGCCTGCTTCGTGCTGGGCATCGTCGCGGTGCCGGCCGGAGTCGGAGGCGGCGTACTGTTCGTTCCGATCGTCGGGGGCCTGTTTCCGTTTCATCTGGATTTCGTCCGCGGGGCGGGACTGATGGTCGCGCTGGCCAGCGCTCTGGCTGCCAGCCCCGGTCTGCTGCAGATCGGGCTGGCCAGCCTGCGGCTGGCGCTTCCGCTGTCGCTGCTGGTCGGGATCAGCCAGATCGCCGGCGCCGTGGCGGGATTGACCTTGCCGGCGGCCGTCGTGCAAACGATGCTCGGCCTTTCGATCCTCGGGATCGTCGTGCTGATGTGGAAGGCGAAAACCGCAGAGCTTCCTGCCGTAGAAAAGCCCGATGCGATCGCAACCGCACTGCGCCTGAACGGCGTGTATTACGACATCGCGCGCGCAAGACCCGTCGAGTGGACCGTGCACCGCACCCCGACCGGGTTCGTCACATTCGTGTTCATCGGCCTGCTGGCTGGCATGTTCGGATTGGGAGCCGGCTGGGCGAACGTGCCGGCGCTGAATCTGATGATGGGGGCACCGCTGAAAGTCGCTGCCGGCACCAGCAGCCTGATACTGGCGATGTCGTCCTCTGCCGCCTGGGTCTACATCAACCAGGGTGCGATGATTCCGATCATCGTCGTGCCGTCGGTGATCGGGATGATGCTCGGAGCGATGGTCGGGGTGCGCCTGCTGCGGGTCGTGTCGGCGGCGACGCTGCGACGGCTGGTGACGACCGTGTTGCTGATCGCCGGCGTGCGCGCACTCGTGCACGGACTGGGAACTTTCTGAGTGCGCGGGAGGACCGTAACTTGACCAGCGGGCCGGGCATGATTGCATCGCCGGAGCAGCGTCGATACGCGCACGTGCTGGGGATCGGGGCCAGCATCGGCTTCGCTCTTCTGGTGCTGAGTTTCCTGGTCTACGTGCTGGGTCTTCGCAAGCCGCTGCTGGAGCCCGATCAGCTGCCGCTGTACTGGGCGCTGCCGCTGGCGCAGTATCTGAGAGCGACGCACGCGCCTACCGGGTGGTCCTGGATAGCCTCGATCGGCAAAGGTGACGTGCTGAACCTGGTCGGGATCGTCGTACTGGCGGGCACTCCCGCGGCCGCTTGTCTGGCCGTGCTACCGGCCTTTGCGCGTCGCGGGCAATTCGCGCTGTTCGCAATCGCGTTGCTGCTTCTCGTCGTGCTGGTCGCCTCTTCGGCCAACCTGTTCGGATCGGCGCACTAGATCCGCCGCGCAGCGCCGTGTCCAGACCCTTCAGCAACGTTCTTCTGGCGACCCAGGGCACGTCCTTCGACGCCGGCGCCGAGCGCGTCGCGATCGACCTGGCGGCCCGCCTGGGAATCGGGTTGCGCGTGGTGCTGCCGGTCGTCAGCAATCCGGAGTACGAGAGCATGGCCCCCTTGCTGGGCGACCGGTCCGTGGCCGAGGCCGCATCGTGGCTCGATGCGCTTCGGGAAGCGGCGCGCGCCAAGGGGGTCGAACTGACCGGGGCCGTCCGGCCGGGGGCGGAGCTTTCCCGGGAGATCGTAGCCGAGGCGCTCGAGCGAGGGGCCGACCTGCTGGTGATGCGGCGTCGCGGCAGGCGCAGCTACCTGGCCAATCTGCTGTTCGGCCAGATGGTGCGCGCGGCGACCGGTCATGCGCCCTGCGACGTGCTGATCGTTCCGCAAGAGTCGGATCTATGGTCGCACTGCATCGTGCTGGCAACGGATGGCTCGCCGCACGCCCGGCGCGCAGCCGACCTGGCCGCCTCGATCGGCGTCGCTTTCGGATTGCCGCTCAGGGTGGTCTCGGCCGCGCTGCGGCAGGATGCGGACGCCGAGGCGGCCGCCCACATCGAGCGGGCCCTGGCTGCGATCGCAACCGCGGGCGCCCATGCCACCGGGCGGGTCGTGGATGGCCGGCCCGAAGAGGCGATACTGCGGTGCGCTCGGGAGATCGGCGCCGACCTGATCGTGCTGGGGCGTCGTGGCATGAACCGGGCCGCAAGAGCGCTGGTCGGCAGCACCACCGAGAAAGTCGCCGGCCAGGCGAGCGGACCGGTGTTGATCGTGCGCGCCGAATGAACGGTCGGGTGCCCGGCACGCGCGCGGCGTTGGATCCTGGAGGACCCACCGATGGTCAGTGAATCCCTCGTGAACCTGTCGCGGTTGCAGTTCGCCGCGACCGCGATGTACCACTTCCTGTTCGTGCCGCTGACGCTCGGCATGGCGTGGTTGCTGCTGGTGATGGAGAGCGTCTACGTGATGACCGGCCAGGTCGTGTGGAAGGACATGACGCGCTTCTGGGGCAAGCTGTTCGGCATCAACTTCGCCCTGGGCGTCACGACCGGCATCACGCTGGAGTTCCAGTTCGGCACCAACTGGGCCTACTACTCGCATTACGTCGGCGACATCTTCGGCACGCCGCTCGCGCTCGAAGGGCTGATGGCCTTTTTTCTCGAATCGACTTTCATCGGCCTGTTCTTCTTCGGATGGGACCGGCTGTCCAAGGTGCAGCACCTGATGGTGACCGCGCTGATGGCGCTCGGCACCAACCTGAGCGCGCTGTGGATCCTGGTGGCCAACGGCTGGATGCAGAACCCGGTCGGCGCGCAGTTCAACTGGCAGACGATGCGGATGGAGCTGGTCGACTTCTGGGCGGTGCTGTTCAACCCGGACGCCCAGGCCAAGTTCGTGCACACCGTCTCGGCCGGCTACGTGACCGGCGCAGCGTTCGTGCTGGCGATCTCGAGCTGGTACCTGCTCAGAGGGCGCGACGTCGAGTTCGCCAAGCGCAGCTTCCGCGTGGCCGCCGCCTTCGGGCTGGCCTCGGCGCTGTCGGTGATCGTGCTGGGCGACGAATCGGGCTACACGGTCGGCGAAGCGCAGCAGACCAAGATGGCCGCGCTGGAGGCGATGTGGGACACGGAGCCCGCGCCGGCTGGCCTGAAGATCGTCGCCTGGATCGACGAAGCGCAGTCGAGAAACGACTGGGAGATCGAGATCCCCTGGCTCCTCGGCCTGATCGGCACCCGCTCCGTCAGCCGCGAGTTACCGGGCATCCACCAGATCAAGGCCAGGAACCGCGAGCGGATCGAGCGCGGCGCGCAGGCCGTGATAGCGCTCGAAGCGCTGCGCAGCAACCACGACGACGAATCCGCACGGCGCACCTTCGAGCGAGCCAAGGCCGACCTTGGCTTCGGACTGCTGCTGAAGAAGTATGTCGCCGATGTGCGCCAGGCCACGCCCGCGGTGATCGAGCGGGCCATGAACGACACGGTACCGCGCGTTGCGCCGATGTTCTGGGGCTTTCGCGTGATGGTCGGGCTCGCCTTCCTGATGCTGGCGCTGTTTGCCCTGGCGTTCGTCAGCACACTGAGAAGTCCGGGCACCGCCCGACCGTGGCTGCTCAAGTCGGCGCTGTGGATGCTTCCCGCGCCCTGGCTGGCGGCCGAATTGGGATGGTTCGTCGCCGAATACGGCCGACAGCCCTGGACGATCTACGGGGTTCTGCCGACCAGCCAGTCGGTGTCCACGCTGAGCGTTTCGAGCCTGTATGGGTCGCTCGCCGGCTTTCTTGGCTTTTACTCTCTGCTGCTGGCTGTCGAGATCTACCTGATGGTCAAGTACGCGCGGCTCGGACCCGGAAGTCTGGGTACCGGCCGCTATCTGAACGAGCCGGCCGCGACGGCCGGGCCGGCACACGCCTGACGGCCCAAGGGGATTGCGATGCTCGACTACCCGACGTTGAAAGTGATCTGGTGGTTGCTGATCGGAGTCCTGCTGGTGGGCTTCGCGATCATGGACGGCCATGACATGGGAGTAGGAACGCTGCTGCCCTTCGTCGCCAAGACCGACCCGGAGCGTCGCGTGGTGATCAATACGGTCGGACCACACTGGGAAGGCAACCAGGTCTGGTTCATCACCGCGGGCGGCGCACTCTTTGCGGCCTGGCCGCTGGTGTACGCGACCGCTTTTTCGGGCTTCTACTGGGCGATGCTCGCCGTTCTGTGGGCGCTGTTCTTCCGCCCGGTCGGCTTCGACTATCGCAGCAAGATCCACGATCCGGCCTGGCGTCGCGCGTGGGACTGGGCGCTGTTCGTGGGGGGCGCGGTGCCGCCGCTGATCTTCGGCGTGGCGTTCGGCAACCTGCTGCAGGGGGTGCCGTTCGGGCTGGACAACCGGCTGGTGTCGACCTATACGGGCACGTTCTGGCAGCTGCTCAACCCGTTTGGACTGCTGGCCGGCCTGGTCTCGAGCGCGATGATCACGATGCACGGCGCCACCTACCTGGTGCACCGCACGGAGGGCGCGATCCAGCAGCGGGCCATGCGCTGGGCGCTGGGCGCGGCTGCCGTGACGGCGCTTGCGTTCGTCGCGGCCGGGATCTGGCTGCGCGCAGGCGGCATCCAGGGTTTCATGCTGGCATCGGCAGTCGACCCGGCGGCAGCGCCCGATCCACTCGCCAAGGTCGTCGTGCGCGATGCGAACGCCTGGTGGGCGAACTACGCCAGGCAACCGCTGCTGTGGCTGCTGCCCTCGCTCGGGGTTGCCGGCGCGCTGCTCGGCGCGCTGCTGGTGATGGCGCGACGCACGCTGGCCGCGTTCGTCGCCTCCTCGCTATCCATCGTCGGCGTGATCGGCACAGCCGGGGCCACGATGTTCCCGTTCGTGATGCCTTCCTCCAGCATGCCGAACGCCAGTCTGACGGTCTGGGACAGCGTCTCCAGCCACCTGACCCTCGGGCTGATGTTCTGGGCCACGCTGATTCTGATGCCGCTGATCATCCTTTACACCGGATGGGCCTACCGCGTGATGCGCGGAAAGGTGACGGCCGATTACGTCCGCAAAAATGAACACGGCGCCTACTGATACGGATCGCCGGCGGCTGGTTGCCGACTGGAGGTGACGATGTGGTACTTCGCGTGGGTGCTCGGTGTCGGCTTCGCGGTGCTGCTGGCGGTGCTCAATGCGATGTGGGGCGAGAACGAGGCCGCACGGACGGACTCATCCGAATCGGCGGACCGGGCGGCCGAACCCGACGGCTCGCGTGGGCGGTCCTGAAAGTGCAGGCTTTAGTGAACGCCACTTGCGCTCGCGATGGCCGATGCCCTCCCGTCGGCTGCCCGCGACGAGCGGCAGCGGCGCAAGGCCGGCTCAATAATTGACTGTCACCGTGATCGTATCGGCGTAGGAGCCGGGGGGAACATTCTGAGAGGCAACCGTCCTGCCGTACACGGTGTAGGTGCGCACGCCAGGAGTCAGCGAAAGTATATAGCTGTCGGCCACGGTCGCCGTGCCGCCAGTTCCATCGCCCCAAATGATCGTGTGCGCACTGTCCGTGTATAGGTTGTAGTTGAGCGCATTGGCGCCGCTTTGCATTTTCCTGGGTGAAAAACCCGAACCGCCGCCGTTCAGCTGAATCGTGTAATTCACTAAAACGGCGACCACGCCCGCCAAGCTGCACGTAACCTGAACGTTGGCGGTCGAATCGAGCGCGGTCGTCCCGAACGGATTGTAGACACCGAAACTGACCGCGCTCGGACTGACCGAACACGAGGTCTGCGCGTGCGCGTCCAGGCCGGCCGCAGCCAGCAGCATCGCCAGCAGCAAGCGTTTCATGGCCGCACCCCGCTGCACGGCAGCGGGCCGATGCGCGGCAGCGGGCCAGCCGGCTGGGGCAGCGCAACGGCCAGCTCGCACGTCTGTCCGTTCCAGCGTGCGACCAGGCGCGTGTGGCGTTCCAGACCGGTCACGTAGGCCTCGCCTCGCATCGCGACCGGGAAGGCCGCTTCGCGCCCGAGAACGTGTACGGTTGCGCCAGCCGGCAACGGGGTCCCATCGTCGAGCACGATCTGCAGAACCGCGCCGTCGCCGCGGCGCACCGGAAATTCGGCCAACGCCGCACTTCGATAGGCGGGAGTCACCGTGATGCCGAGTGCGTCGACCTCCGCCTCCAAGGGCAGGTCCTGCTCGTCGATGCGAACCTGGTTGCGCTGATACGGCCGCAGTTGCGGCAGGAACGCGACGCCGCCCGCATCGGTGCGCGCCACTTCCTGGTTTTCGACATAGACCCGCACCCCCGGATAGTCGGCCACTTTGACGACCGCAAAGCTGTCGTCGATGCGCCTCGAAAAACGCACGCCCCCGTCGACCGCCGCGACCCCTCCGGCCGCATCGAGCGTCTCGCGCGCGACTCCGAAGGCACGTCCGGCCTCGGCTCCCAGCACGGCAACATCCGTCTGCAGGACGACTCCCGCTTCCTCGTGTGGTCCCCCGGCCTGGCCGGCGAGCAAGCGGTAGCCAACGCTGTTGCCCGCCGTCACATTGCGCTGAAGCTGTGCATATTCTTCATCATGGCCAGCCTGCCGGGTCCATCCGGCGCTCGCTGCGGTGCGCACGCCAAGCGGCATGGTCAGCACCATGCCCGCGGTCGTGCTCGACCCGCCGGCGAGCGTACTGACGGCGAAGAGAGACACGTAAACATCGCGCGCGATGTGCGTGCTGTACGACGCGGTAAGCGCCTTGGTGCGTCCTGACCCGCGATCGTTCTGGACCAGATAACCGACCGCCAGTGAATCGCGACCGCTGGGCGAAAACCCGACGCGCGCCACTGTCAGCTGGCGCGGAGCCGGCCGATCGGCAGGCAAGCCGAGCCGCGCAAAGCTGCCGGTCGTCCACTGTGTCTGTACGGCAACGCTCAACTGCCGCGACTGACGTTCGAAACCGACCGCTCCGAGTGCGCCGAGTGCGCCGCGCTCGTTGCGGCTCTCCGCGACCGAGAAGTTGGCGACACCGAAATGCGACCAGAGATTCGATGCCGAGAAACCGGCCGTCTGCTGGCGGCCCGAGAATTCGCCATGCCCTTCCACGGTGAGGTCGTCGGCGACGCCCACTCGGTACGTGCCGGCCGCGAACGGGTCGCGGTAGTCGTTGTTCACGAGCCCGAAATCGGCGCGCGTCCACCCGGCCTCGACCGAATAGTCTGCGCGACCCTCGCGCAGCAGCGCCGGACTCACGTAGTACGGCTGCGTCACGACCGTTTGCCGCCCGAGCAGATCGCGCACAGCGACCTGGACTTCGCCCGCGCCGGTTACGACCGGAATCCGGTTGAGCTCGAACGGCCCGGGCGGAACGCTGGTCGTTGCCAGTCTTGCGTTGTCCACGACCAGGTCGACGGTCGAAGGCACAGCCGCCTGCCCCCGCACCGAGGGCAGGATAAACGGCACGAAGTCCGGCCGCGTTGCGAAGTTGGTGCCCCACTGCAGACCGCCAAAGCGCACGGTCTGCCCCCATGCTCCGGGACGGGTAATCCCGTCGCCCAGGCGCAGCGTCTCCATCCGATCCGGCAAATCGCGGGTCCAGGTCGTATCGAGCCGGACCAGGCGATCCTCGCTTGCACTGCGCGTTCCAAGAAAGGCGGTCGAGCCGACGCCGAAGACGTTGAAGACACCGAACTCGACCAGGCCCGCGAGCGCGTCGGCGCCGCGCTGCGCCGTCGCGTGGGCGTCGTAGTTCAGAAAAGCGCCATGCGCGATTGGAGACAGCGCCATCGGTTGGGTTTCGATGCCGGGTATCGCATTCGCTACGAACGCGCTTGGCTTGGCTTCGACGATCAACTGCTGGCTCGCGTCATCGATGCGGTGCCACAACCCCGGGATCGCGTCCAGCGGAACGTAGGCTTGCCCGTCGATCGTTCGCACCTCGCCCTGGGGCACTCGAACCCGCCACTGCGCCACAGCCGATGTCGGCGCAAAGAGCTTCCCATCGGCGGTCCTCAAGTAGCGATTCGCTTCGGTGAACTCCACGCCGTTCACGCGGGCGTCGAGCCACATTTGCGAGGCGTCCGTGGTCACGAACGCGACCCGCAACGAGTCCAGGTCAGCTGCCTCGGGCTGAGTGGGCAGAGCCGCCGGATCCGCGGCCAGGGCTTGCCCGATGCTCGCGATGCCTGCGAACAGAACGAACGCCCGCCACTTAGTGCGCCTCGATCGGAATGGCGGCATGAATCGGCCCGCGATCGGACGACACTTCGAGATAGAGCCTGTCCGTCTCGATCGGGTTGCCGTTTTCGATACGCCAACGCCGCACATCGCCCGGCAGCACATAGCCGGCCGAAGTCGTGCGTCCCCAGACCGCGCCGGACTCGGGCAGCTTGAGCACCGCTTGGGCGACCTGATAGTGAAGGTTGCCGCTGTTCGTAGCTTCCAGCACGATCGCATGCTCGCCGGCGCGGGTGGCACGCCAGGTCAGCTGCGACGCCGGCACGGTCGGTTCGACGAATATCGGTATGCCGATGCGCAGCGCCACGCGAACGCTGTTTGACTCCGTTCCGGCGGCCGGCACTTCCTGCAGGAACAGCCGATAACTTCGCTCGCTGGCGCGATCAACGGGCCGCGCCAGGCCTACGCGCACCACGCGCGTCTGGCCCGCCTCGATCGCGAACACCGGCGGCGTCGCGAGAATATCGTCGCTCGCGGTGTAATCCTCGACGCCATCGTGCATCGACCAGTCAAGGGCCTGGAGCTGCAAAACGATGCGCTCGGCGCCGGCGTTGCGCACGTTTACCGCCGCCACGCGCACGTCCCCGCTCAGCGTAATCCGCACGGGATTCACCGCCAGGTCGCCGGCGTGCCCTGACGCACTGAACGCCAGGCACACCCCTAGCGCGATGAGGTGCTGACGCATCTGCATCAGTAGGTGACGGTCACCGTGACCGTGTCGGCGTAGGAGCCGAGGTTGACGTTTTGGGCCGCCGGAATGCGGCCGTAGACCGTAAAGGCCTGGGCGAGGCCCGTGCCGGTGCCGGTCGCCGTGTTGGTACCGATCGTTGTGCCCCAGACTTGCGTGCGGGCGGCATCCTGGTAAAGCGAGTAGTTCAACAGGTCGGAGGAATGCGTCATCTTGCGGGTCGCGACGGTCGCACCCGTCCCCAGGCCGGCGTCGAGCCCGACGTTGTAGGGGGTCGTCAGCGTGCAGGTGACATTCACGGCCGAGGTCGAGTCGTTCGGCGTCCCGGTGAGCGGGTCGTAAGTGCCGAACGCCAGATTGGTCGCCGAGACCGTGCAGGCCGCGCTGACCGTCGCCGACACCGAAAGAGTGTTCGTCGCCGTGCTCGCCAGAGCGCTGCCCAGGGGCAGCAGGGCGAGCACGCAGAGGAGTCTACGAAGCGGTCTCATTTTGGCTTTCAATCGGTACGCCTTGATCGAATCCGCCACGATGCGTCGGTCGAATTGTTAATGCCATTCCTGAGCATCGACGCGGCTGCTTCAGACTTGAGCCAGCAACCGAGGTGCTTCGGAAATGGGCGTCAATGGGCAGTCTTTTCTGCAGACCGCGCAGTAACCCGGCCCGCCGATCACGAATCCGCGGCGCCAACGGATCCGGCCAGCCTGATGGGCGGTCTGCGCCGGGGCGACGTACTGCCGGTCGAAGGCACGACCCGGCGGATCGCCATGCGATTAGCTGCCTGACGCAATCGACGTGCTCGGACGCTGCGCTTTATCTCGTACCGGCCTGGAACGTCCGTTTCGCATGTTGCGAGCCGAGGCAGTCCGCCTCGCATCGCGACATCGCGCGCCCCGAGTACGGGCCGCTCAAACCTTGGCCACGGGTTCCAGATCCCCGATCGCGCAGCGTACCGCGTCATCGACACGGTCCAGCCAGACGAACTGCAGCTTCTCGCGCGCCTCGGCCGGCACGTCCTCCAGGTCTTTCTGGTTGCGCCGGGGCAGCATCACGGTGCGGATGCCGGCTCGCAGCGCCGCCAGCGTCTTCTCCTTGACCCCGCCGATCGGCAGCACCAGTCCCCGCAGGCTCACCTCACCCGTCATGGCCACATCCGAGCGCACCGGTTTGCCCGTCAGCAGGGACAGCAGCGCCAGGAACATCGCCACACCCGCGCTGGGCCCGTCCTTCGGCGTCGCGCCGGCCGGAACGTGCACGTGCACGTCGATCTTCTCGAGCGATTCGCCCGTCCATGTCTTGGCCAGCGTCAGCGCAGCCTGGGCCGATTCCTTCATCACGTCGCCCAGCTGTCCGGTCAGGATCAGCCGGCCACTGCCAGGCACCTTGCTGGCCTCGATGAACAGGATGTCGCCGCCCACCGGCGTCCAGGCCAGCCCCGTGGCCACGCCGGGCACGCTCGTGCGCAGCGCCAGCTCGTTCTCGAAGCGGCGCGGACCCAGGATTGACGCCAGGTCCGGCGCATCCACCACGACACGCTGCGCCTGCCCCTCCGCGATTCGCATCGCCACGTGGCGCAGCGTCGAGCCGATCTCGCGCTCCAGGTTGCGCACGCCCGCTTCGCGCGTGTAGTCGCGCACGATGGCCGCCAGGGCTGCGTCCGTGAGGCTCGCCTGTTCGGGCTTCAGGCCGTTGGCATCGAGCTGGCGCTTCACCAGGTAGCGCCGCGCGATCTCGATCTTCTCCTCCTCGGTGTATCCGGGCAGCTGAATGATCTCCATCCGGTCGCGCAGCGGCCCCGGAATCGTGTCGAGCACGTTCGCCGTGCAGATGAACATCACGCGCGACAGGTCGAAGTCCACCGCCAGGTAGTTGTCGCGAAACTTGTGGTTCTGCTCCGGATCGAGCACCTCCAGCAGCGCGCTGGCCGGATCCCCGTGAAAACCCCCGGCTCCCGTCTTGTCGATCTCGTCGAGCATCAGCACCGCGTGCGTCGTGCCGGCACGGCGCATCGCCTGGATGATGTTGCCCGGCAGGGCCCCGATGTAGGTGCGCCGGTGTCCGCGCATTTCAGCCTCGTCGTGCACGCCGCCCAGAGCGACTCTCTGGAATACGCGCCCGGTGGCGCGGGCGATGGACTGCCCGAGCGAGGTCTTGCCCACGCCGGGCGGACCGACGAAGCACAGGATCGGACTCTTGCCCTCCGGGTTCAGCTTGCGAACCGCCAGGTACTCCAGGATGCGCCGCTTGATCTTGTCCAGGCCGAAATGGTCCTCGTCGAGCACGCGCCGCGCTTCGGCCAGGTCGATCGGCTGCTGCGGTGCCGGCTTCCAGGGCAACTCCGTCAGCCATTCCAGGTAGGTGCGCAGCATCGAGTACTCGGCGCCGCCCTCGCCCGAGCGCTGCAGGCGCTTGAACTCCTTCTCGGCATGCTTCAGCACCTCCGCGGGCATGCCGGCGGCTTCGATCGCTTTGCTGAGCTCCTCGAGGTCGGCGGCATTCTCCTCGCCTTCTCCCAGCTCCTTCTGAATCTGCCGCAATTGCTCGCGCAGCACGTGCTCGCGCTGGCGCTCGTCGAACTGCGCGCGGGTCTTTTCGCCGATCTCCTTGGAAAGCTTCAGCACCCCGATGCGTGCCGACAGCAGCGCGATCACCTTGTCCAGGCGTCGCACGAGGTCGAAGGTCTCCAGAATGTCCTGCTTCTCCTCGTTCTTCGCGTCGATCAGGTTGGCGACGATGTCGGCCAGCACCGAAGCCGATTCGATGCCGCGCACCACCCCGACCAGTTCGTCCGGCACATGGGGCAGCAATCCGATCGCTTCGATGGCCCGCTCCTTGAGCTGCAGGAAGCGCGCCTCGACCTCCGGCCCCTCGGCCGGGGGCTGTTCGATCATCGCGACCCGCGCCACCAGGAAGGGCCAGCCCTCCAGGAATTCCAGCACCCGGAAGCGGGACTCGCCCTGCACCACCAGGTGATGGGTGCCTTCCGGTCCGGTGATGTAGCGCACGATCGGGCCCGCCGTGCCGACCCAGTACAGATCGGAAGGCACGACATCGGCTTTCTCGGGGTCGCGCTGCAGCAGAAATCCCGCCCGCAACTCGCGCTTGACGACTTCCTGCGCGGCCCCAACCGAGATCGGCCGACCCACCGTCATAGGTGAGAGCACGCCGGGAAACAGCACGGCGTTGCGCAAGGGGATCACGATCAGCGCGTCCTTGGGCAGGGGCCTGGTGACTGCGCCGGGCTGCGCCGCGACTGGCTGCCCGCTTCCGGCAGCACGCGCGCCGCCCTCGCCGGACCACATCTGTTGCCGCGACAGCGGATGCTTCATCGGGACCCCTTCACTTTGCTGAATGTCAGCAGCAGGCAACCGTCGATCAGTTCCTGGCCGGCCGGCTCAAGGGCGTGCATCGGCAGTGCAATACGGCGCTGGAACCGGCCATAGGGTATTTCGATCCGGTGGATGCGCGCCGCCCGGCCCGCGGGGAAGGCCCTGATGCCGGAAACCGTGATGCCGCACGGGTCGAATCCGACCACGACGGCCGCAGCGGGCACGCCCGGCAGGGCGACCTGCACGATCACCGCGCCCTCGCTCTCCATCACGTCGATGGGCGGCTCCCAGCACTGGGCTTCCGAAACGTGGGCGCGCACGAACTGCCGGTGCAGCCGTTCAGCCTGCTCCAGCAAGGACAGAGCATCGCCCCACATCCAGGTCGACAGGTCGCGTGGTCCCATGCGCGGGTGCCCTTTCGAACAAGAACGGTACATGGGGGCGCCCACGTGGTCTTCAACGAGACGCCCCGAAAGAACGGCAAGACCCTAGTGCCCGCGGTTGCCGCTTGCCGCCCGCCTCGACGGGCGTGCTTACATTATCTTCCGACCAGGGCGAACGGGTCAGGCTCCCCAGCCTGCACGATGGAGACGAATGGACCCGTTTCGAGGCCGCGCGCCGCGCCGGCGGCGGCGCGTCGGCCTGTGCGCTCAGGCGGCGGCACGAGCGCCGTGCGCGGCCCCGGCAGCGATCCAGGGCACGATCGCGTTCACCCGCTCCCGCGCGGAGCGCAGGGCCCGGGTGACCGCCTCCTCGCCCAACGCCACGCCCTCGACGCGTACGACCTCGACGTCGGTAATGCCGATGAAGCCGAGCACAAAGCGCAGGTACGGCTCCTGGAAGTCGGCGGCCTTCATCGGTCCGTCGGAATAGATCCCGCCGCGCGCGAGGACGAGCACGCCCTTCTTTCCGGTGAGCAGGCCCTGCGGCCCCTTCTCGGAATACGAGAACGTGCGCCCCGCCCGGACGATGTGATCGATCCAGGCCTTCAGCGACGAAGGGATCCCGAAGTTGTGCATCGGTACCGCGATCACGATCGCGTCGGCGGCAAAGAGCTCGTCGATCAGTCCCTCGGACACCGCCAGGGCCTGGCGCTCTTCGGCACTGCGCTTCTCAGGCGGCAATGCGAGTCCGACGGCGAACGCCGCGCCCACGTGCGGCAGCGGCTGCTTCGTCAGATCGCGCACGATTACGCGCGCGCCCGGGTTGCGAGCGACCAGATCGTCGACGACTTCGCGCGCGACTCGCTGGGAGTACGACTCCTCGCCACGCGGGCTGCTGGTAACCAACAAGATGTTCTTCATCGTGCTCTCCTTAGGTTGCTGCGTGAAACTCTTCTGTACTGCATGATTCATATATGCACGTCTTGCCGAAAAAAAAGCTAACGGATCGACCCCAGCACCCGCACCAGCGCGTCGCGGTCCGCGCCGGCCAGGGTCTTCGCGAATTCCTTCTGGACCTGAGCCATCTGCTTCGCTCCCGCTGCCTGGCGCTCGATACCGAGCGGCGTGACCGAGGCGCGCACGCCGCGCCGATCGTTCGGATCGTCCACACGCCTGACCAGCCCTTCGGCTTCGAGACGATCCATCAGCTGGGTGATATTCGACCGCACGCAGGTCATCCGCTTGGCGCACTCGCTAAGGCTCAGCGCCTCGCCGGCGTCGACCAGGTGCGTCAACGCCGAGAACTTCGCGCTCGACAGCCCCACTAGCTCCATCGCCGCTTCCACTCGCTGCTCCACGCTGTGGGCGGCGGCGATCAGCGAGAACATCACGTGTTCGGCGGCCGCGCCCGTCGGCCCGGCAGTCCTGACGGACCGTGCGGCTGCTTTATTCATATATGAACTGTACAGTTGTCATACAGCCCTGTCAAGCCTCGACCTGATGCGGGAAGGCCTCGCTGGGAGCTATCCTGGGGAAAATTGCGTTCCTGTGACAGCCTTGGAGACTTGCTGTGGATCAACCATCTGAATCGAAGTGGCGCAATCACGGCGTGCGTATCGTGCACAGCGACGAACTCGATCTGAACACGCCGCAGACGCCCGGTATGAGTCGCGCCGCAGCAATCACCCACGCGCGCGTGGGCGCCGAGAAGCTCTGGGCGGGAACGGTTGTCATCCATCCCAAGGCCAAGACCGGCGCTCACCATCATGGGCCCGTCGAGAGCGTGATCTATGTGGTCAGCGGGCGCGCCCGTATGCGCTGGGGCGATCGGCTCGAGTTTGTCGCTGAGGCGGGTCCAGGCGATTTCATCCATGTGCCGCCGTACGTCCCGCATCAGGAGATCAACGCAGACGACAATGAGCCCCTATCCTGCGTGCTCGTGCGCAGCGGTCAGGAACCCGTGGTGGTCAATCTGGACATTCCCGTCGCAGAGCAGCCCGAAGAGGTGTATTGGGTCGACAACATCCATCCCGCGCCCAAGCCCTGAGCCTGCAGGCTTGTGGATCGCTGGTTGTTCTGCTGCTTTCGCAATCGACCATGAGCCTGCGCCGCCGTGGTGGCGAGTCTCTCATTCGACCACCTTGCCTCGCCCGGACTTGATCGTGCTGCGACGCGCCTTGCTGTCCAGCCGCTTTGCTTTCGAAGCTCGGGTCGGTCGCGTTGCCAGGCGCTTCCTGGGCGGCACGGCGACGCTGGCGATCAGCTCGTGCAGCCTGCGCAGCGCCTGCGCGCGATTTTTCTCCAGGCTGCGAAATTCCTGCGCCTTGATGATGACCACGCCGTCCTTGCTGATGCGCTGGTCGCCGAGTTTCAAAAGCCGCCCGCGCACCGCCTCCGGCAGCGACGAGGCGGCGATATCGAAGCGAAGGTGGACGGCATTGGCGACCTTGTTGACGTTCTGCCCGCCGGCGCCCTGAGCGCGGGTCGCGGTGATTTCAACCTCTTCAGGTGGAACGGTGAGGTAAGGACGCATACCCGATCAGATCGGGGCTGCCGTCGGTGAAAGGGCAGTCGCCGGCCAGCGAATCAGAGGGAGCCGAACACCTTCTGCAGGATAGCGTTACCCGTTGCAGCCGGGTTGGTGCGAATCTTCTTCTCTTCGTCACCGATCATCATGAAGAGTCCGTCCAGCGCCTTGTTGGTTACATGGTGCTCGATGCTGGCATCCTCCTTGACCAAACCGAGCGATTGCGCGTTCTGCGCAAGGCCGTCGTACTGTTGCGCCAGCCCGTTTCTGCGCGTCACCTTGGTCACGATCGGCAGGAAGCGGCCAGCCAGAGGCGTGCGCGTTTTCTTCTCGAAGTACTGCGTAGCCGAGGTGTCGCCGCCGGTCAGAATCGTTTTTGCGTCCTGGACCGACATCGATTTCACCGCCCCCACGAGCAGTTTGCGTGCTTCCGGTACGGCCTGTTCCGCTGCCCGGTTGATCGACATGTGAAGATCATCGAGTTCCTGCTTGCGCCCCAACAAGCGAAAGACGCTTTCCGCCTTCGACAGCCACTCGGGCAGAGGAATACGGACCCGTTCGTTGCCCCAAAAGCCATCGGTCTTGCCCAGCAGGTCAACCGCTGCTTCGGCGCCGCGCTGCAACGCCGCCCGGATCCCGGCCGTGGCATCCGAGGAAGACACTGACGACAACAGATCGGCATAGGCCCGCGGCTGCAAAACGAGCACCCCGGCAGCGGCCAGCATCAGCCGGCGCCGGCAGTCGCGCCGCGCAATTGTCATTGGAAGTGGATCGCTAACCTGCCGCCTCTCGTCGCCTCTGACAGTCACCATCGACCCCAAGCAGTCAAATGCGATGCTCTTGCCTTTCTCAAAATCATGATCGGCCTTCCCAAATAAGTGGTCATGGTGTCCTCCGCGAATCCGAACTTTGCGGCCAGGTGCATTGATGTCCGGTTTTCCGGATTGATGATGCAGCTGTAGTCGAAGGACGGAAAGGCCGTCTCCGCCCAGGTCATCGCGGCGCTGACGGCCTCTTTGGCATAACCCCTTCCTTGATAAGCCGGAAGGATTCCCCACCCGGTTTCCAGAGTTCCTTCAATCGAAGGAAGTAAGTCCCGGCGCATCTCCTGAAATCCTGCCTCGCCAATAAATCGTCCGCTGGCCTTTTCTTCGATCGCAAAGAATCCAAAACCCAAGAGCTGCCAATGTCCCGCAGTACTTAGCAGGCGCTTCCAAGTGTGCTCTCGGGAGACAGGTGTCCCCGTGATGAACCGCACCACCTCTGCGTTCTGCCAAAACTCGAAGTAGGCTTCAAAATCCTGCAATACCAGCGGTCGAAGCGTCAGACGATCCGTTTTCAATATGAGAGGCATCTGTAAAATTTTTCCATTTAACAAATGCGGGCAATGCACTTCAGCGGGCCATGAGGCGCTGGAAGAGCTCGCGCGCGCTCTGCGGCCTCGCGCGCGGGTCGAGCTCCAGGCAGGCCTTCGTGACCGAGAGAATCTGCGGCGAGTAGGAGCGCTCCAGGATCTCGAGAGCCAACGGAACCAGGTCCTCGCGGGCCCGCGAGGTCGCTTCCTGCGGCGGCCTGGCGCTCATGCAGGCGAGCATGCAGGCCCCAATTCCGTAGACGTCGCTCCAAGCGCCGACTGCGCCGTCGCGCTCGTGGGCCTCGGGCGCCGCGAAGCCCGGAGTGAACATCGGGATTACCGAGGCCGAATCGCGCCCTACGGTGCGTCGCGCGGCGCCAAAGTCAATCAGCGTGGGCACGTCGTCAGGCTGCAGGAAGATGTTCGTGGGCTTCAGATCGAGGTGCAGCAGCTTGCGGCCGTGGACCTCTTGCAGACCGTCGAGCACCCGCGCAAAGAGGCCGACGATGAAGTCCTCGGGCAGCACTGCGATGCGGCCCCCCACGCGGTGGTTCAGGACATATTTCTCCAGGGAGGTCCCCTCGATGAACTGCATCACCATGTAGATCGTCTCGTTGGCGCGTACCAGTTCGAGCACCTGCACGATATTCGGGTGGTTGATCGCCGCGAGGATCCGTGCCTCCTCGAAAAACGCGGCCAGGCCGTACTTGTAGGGCGCGAGGTCCTTGGCCCTGATGTAGGGAACGAGGTCCCCAGGCCGCCGCAGGGCCCGGTTCGCGGGCATGTATTCCTTGATCGCCACGCATTCTTCGCTGTGCTCGGAGTACGCGAGATAGACGATCGAGAACCCGCCGCTCGAGAGGGCCTGAAGGATGCGGTAGCGACCGATCTCGGCGCCCTCGGGAAGCGGGGCGGAGCTCTGAAGTTTCATCTCGGGGTTCGTCCTTCTGGGCAGCTAAATCCGACGCGCAGTCCCGAGCTTGTCACTCTACTGTGTCCATTGGCACAGGTGGAGCAAGACGCCGGTCGGATCATGTACAAAGGTGACGATCGCTCCATAGGGTTGCTGCTTTGGCGGCTGCACGCGCGCCTCGTGGAATCTTTTATCACGCAGAACTGATGAAACGTGTAGGTACCACGCCTGCGCGTCCTCGACAGTCACATGCAGCATGCAGTTCTCCGCAACCTCTTTCAGGTAGTAGTTCTGAATGTAGAAATGCTGATCCCCCAATTGCACGAGTGCGAGCCGGTCATCGAGGTCCTTCAATTTCCAACCCAGGCTCGCATAAAATTGTTTGGACAGCGCGAAATCCTTTGCAGGAATAAATGGGCGAAGGTCAGAAACTTTCAGACTGAGCATAACCACCTCCACGGCTCACGAGCGAAACGGATCCTGGACGCACACGCCCGCTATCCGCGCCCGCCAGGCATTGGCCAAACGATCCATGTCTCTTTCATTCGGGAGCTCCTGACAACGAATAAGACAGAATAGTCCGGCCGCTTTCCGGGTGTAAGTACCTTCCATCCATCCATCGAGGACCGCGACTGCCTCTCGACCGCGCCGCGCCTGGACTGGCGATGTTGCGCAAACGCGATAATTGCCTCGGCCTAGCGTGCCAAATTCCAGTCTTACTCAGGGCTCTCTTATGTTGATATGGTGCTCGGCCGCCTCGATTAGCCCCAGTAAGCACGCCCGCCAATGCCTGTGGACCGCGATGATCTGACGGAACTCGCTGGGCAACTTCACGCAGCCTCGCTAGAGCAAGCCGCCCACCGTCGCCCCCGCTGGTCGGCTTTGTCTCTAAAGGCTGCCGCCGCTCTCGAAGCGATCGTAGAACCGAACAGGCCAGGCCGCAGCCTGCGCGACACGAGCCTATGGGCACGCTGTCGCCGACGGCTGTGGTGGCTACTGAACCTCGGAGGCCCACGATGAGCGGCGCGAGCATGCACTGCCTGAGGCTGATCCGAAACCCCGAGGCCACAGCCGGATACTGATCGCGGATCAGACCCGCTCGATCACGAGCGCGATGCCCTGCCCGACGCCGATGCACATGGTGCACAGTCCGTAGCGGCCGCCGACGCGCTCGAGCTGGTTCAGGGCGGTCGTCGTGAGCCGCGCCCCCGAGGCGCCCAGCGGATGGCCGATGGCGATCGCGCCGCCGTTGGGATTGACGTGCGCGGCATCATCCGGCAGCCCCAGGTCGCGAGTGACCGCCAGCGCCTGCGCGGCAAAGGCCTCGTTCAGTTCGATCACGTCCATCTGGCCCAGGCTCAGGCCCGTCATGGCCAGCACCTTGCGGGTGGCCGGCGCCGGGCCGAAGCCCATGATGCGCGGTGCGACCCCGACGGCGGCCATGCCCAGCACGCGCGCACGCGGCTTCAGCCTGTACCGCTCAGCCGCGGCGGCCGAGGCGAGCAGAAGCGCGCAGGCGCCGTCGTTGACGCCGGATGCGTTGCCCGCTGTGACCGTTCCGTCCGGCCTGACCACGCCCTTGAGCTTGGCCAGTGCCTGCAGCGTGGTGTCGGGGCGGGGGTGCTCGTCGCAGTCGAAGACGGCGGGATCGCCCTTTTTCGAGGCGATCTGCACCGGCACGATTTCGGCGCGGAAGAAGCCGGCGGCATGGGCGCGGCCCCAGCGCTGTTGGCTGCGCAGCGCAAAGGCATCCTGGTCGGCGCGAGCGATGCCGAACTCCTGGGCCACGTTCTCCGCGGTCTCGGGCATCGAGTCGATGCCGTAGCGCGTCTTCATCAGCGGATTGACGAAGCGCCAGCCGATGGTGGTGTCTTCGATCCGGGCCGCTCGGGAGAATGCGGAGTCCGTCTTGCCCATCACGAAGGGCGCGCGGGTCATGCTCTCCACGCCGCCGGCGATCAGAAGATCGGCCTCACCGGACCGGATGGCGCGGGCGGCGCTGCCGACCGCATCGAGGCTGGAGCCGCACAGGCGGTTGACCGTGCTGCCAGGGACTTCCTGTGGGAGTCCGGCCAGCAGCGCCGCCATGCGCGCCACATTGCGGTTGTCCTCGCCGGCCTGGTTGGCGCAGCCCAGGATCACGTCCTGCACCGCCGACCAGTCCAGCGTCGGGTTGCGCTCGATCAGCGCCTTGATCGGCAGGGCCGCCAGATCGTCGGTGCGCACCGAAGACAACGCGCCGCCGTAGCGGCCGAACGGGGTGCGGATGGCGTCGCAAATATAGGCGTCGTTGATTTTCCGATCTCCGAGGGGTGTCAGCACGCGATCGACGGATGGACGGTGGCGCCGGGATAGAACCCCGAGCCGGAGCGCACGCGTTGATCGAGCAGCGGCGCGGGCGTCCAGAAGTCCGGGCCGAATCGTTCCTGGTAGGCAAGGATGGCCCGCAGCACCTTGGGCAGACCGACCTGGTCGGCCCAGAACATCGGTCCGCCGCGCCAGCGCGGGAAGCCGTAGCCATGCAGCCAGACCATGTCGATATCCACCGGGCGCGCGGCCACGCCTTCGGCCAGGATCCTGGCGCCTTCGTTGATCATCGAGTACAGGCAACGCTCGACGATCTCCTCGTCCGCGATGGTCCGCCGCGCGATCCCCTGCCGGCGCGAGTGCTCGACGATCAGCGTCTCGATGGCCGGATCGGGGATCGGTGTGCGGCTGCCGGGCTCGTAGCGGTACCAGCCGGCGCCCGTCTTCTGGCCCAGCCGTCCTGCCTCGCACACCTGGTCCAGCAGGTTGCAATCGCGCAGGCCGGGCTTGCGCAGGTGCGCTCGCGCCTGGCGGACGCGCCAGAAGATGTCCAGTCCGGACATGTCGCCGACCGCGAACGGCCCCATGGCAAATCCGAAATCCGTGAGGGCCCGGTCCACCTGCTGCGGCAGCGCGCCCTCCTCCAGCAGGAACAAGGCCTCGCGCGAGCGCTGGGCCAGCATCCGGTTGCCCACGAAGCCGTCGGCGCCGCCGACCAGCACCGCCACCTTGCCCAGGCGCTTGCCCAGCTTCATCACGGTGGCCAAAACGTCCGGCTGCGTCTTCGGCGCGCGCACGTTCTCCAGCAGCTTCATCACGTGGGCCGGGCTGAAAAAGTGCATGCCCACGACATCCTGCGGCCGGCGCGTGAACTCGGCGATGGTCCCGACGTCCAGGTACGAGGTGTTGGTCGCGAGGATGGCGCCCGCTTTTGCGACCTGGTCCAACTGGCGGAACACCTGTTCCTTGACGGCGATGTCCTCGAACACCGCCTCCACGATCAGGTCCGCGTGCGCCAGGTCCTGGTAGGCCAGCGTCGGCCGTATCAGCGCCAGCCGTTCGTCCGCCTGCGCCTGCGTCAGCCCGCCGCGGGCCACGGTGGCCGCGTAATTCCTGCGGATCGCCTCCAGGCCTCGCTCCAGATTCCCGGCCTGGGCCTCCAGCAGCCTGACCGGGATACCGGCGTTGGCGAAGCACATGGCGATGCCGCCGCCCATGGTGCCGGCGCCGACCACCGCCGCCTGCTCGATCTGGCGCAGCGACACCTGCGCGGGCAGATCGGGAATCTTGCCGACCTCCCGCTCGCCCAGAAAGGCGTGGCGCAGCGCGGCGGCCTGGGGCGTGGCGCGAAGTTCGAGGAACAGCTCGCGCTCGCGCGCAAGTCCCTCGGCCAGCGGCAGCGTCGCCGCGGCCCGCAAGGCCTCGACGCAAGCGCGCGGGGCGACAAGGGCGCGCTGCTTCTTCGCAACGCCCTGGTCGGCCTCGGCGAACACGGCCGGATCGGCAGCCATCACGGCCAGCAAGCCGGTGCGTCGCGGCGCACCGCCCGCCGCGATCAGTCGCCGCGCGGCGGCCACGGCGGCCGCTTCGAGCTCGCCCGGCGCGATCTCGTCGATCGCACCGGCGGCCAGCGCGTCCTGCGCGCTCACCGGCTCACCGCCCGTGATCATCACCAGCGCGCGAGCAAAGCCCACCAGCCGCGGCAAGCGCTGGGTGCCGCCCGCCCCTGGCATCAGCCCGAGTTTGACTTCGGGCAGTCCGACCTGCGCGCTCGGCGTTGCGATGCGATAGTGGCAGGCCAGCGCAATCTCGAAGCCGCCGCCCAGCGCGGTGCCATGCAGTGCGGCGACCACCGGCTTGCGCGCATCCTCGATGCACTGCGCCAGTTCGGGCAGATGCGGCGGCTGCGGCGCACGGTCAAACTCGGTCACGTCGGCCCCGGCGATGAACGTGCGCCCCCGGCACAGGATCACGACCGCGCGCACCGAGGCGTCGGCGTCGGCTTGCCCGACAGCTTCGCGCAGGCCGGCGCGCACCGCCTGACTCAGCGCGTTCACCGGCGGGTTGTTCACGGCGATCACGGCGACCTCGGCATCGCGGGTGGTGCTGACAACGGTCGTCATACGCGTTCAGCGTCCACGCAGGGATTGGGCGGTTCAGTACGTCTCGATGTGCAGCCGGCTCTTGGCATGCAGTTCGGGCTTGAGCCGGTCCCAGTCCAGGCCGTGGTCGCGGCACACGTCGCGGAAGGCCTCCAGCACCCCGGTCTCCATCCCCTTCAATCCGCACAGGTAGATGTAGCAGGACTCGTCCCGCAGCAGACGCGCGACGTCCTTGCCGCGGGCCCGGATCAGGTCCTGCACGTAAGTCTTGGGCTGGTCGGTCTCGCGCGAGAAGGCCAGATTGATGTCGATGAACTCCCTGGGCAGCTTCATCAGCGGCCCGAAGTACGGCAGCTCTTCCTTGCGCCGAGCGCCGAAAAACAGCATCAGCTCGCCGCCCTCCTTGAGCGCCGCGCGCCGCCGGCGCCGCTCGGTCATCGCACGCATCGGCGCCGAGCCGGTCCCGGTGCAGATCATCATGATCGAGGAGCCGGGATGGTTCGGCATCAGGTAGCTGGTGCCGTAGGGGCCGACCACTTGCACCGCGTCGCCGATTTTGAGGTCGCACATGTAATTCGATCCCGCCCCCGACGCCGGGCTGCCCTGATGGTCCTGGGTCACCCGCTTGATCGTGAGCGCGATGTTGTTGTAGCGGGGACGCTCGCCGTCGCGCGGGCTGGCCACCGAGTAAAGCCGCACATGATGAGGCTTGCCGTTGGGATCGAGGCCGGGCGGCAGGACGCCGACGCTCTGCCCCTCCAGGACCGGGAAGGCGCTGCTGCCGAAGTCGAGCACGATGTGGCGAACGTCGGCCGAAGCGCCATCGCCGGTCAGGCGGAAATTGCCGGTCACGGTCGCAATGGCGGGTCGGTCGACCGAGTACAGGTTCACGTAGGGGTGCGCGGCCGACCACGGCGGCGCCACGGCGCCGCCTTGTCCGGCCGTGGCGATCTCGGTGAGCTGGCGCACCTCGGCCGGCACCTCGGCATCGGACCCCACCTCCAGATCGGACTGGGGTGGCAGGCTGTCCCAGGAGAACTGCTCGTCCAGGCTGAACGGCGTGGTCTTGGCCACCTGCCGCCAGTTGTCGATCGCCCCGGTCGGGCAAGGTGCGATGCAGGCATTGCAGAAGTTGCAGGTATTGAAATCGACCACGTAGTTGCGCGAATCGTGCGTGATCGCCTTGACCGGGCAGGTCGCCTCGCAGGTGTTGCAGCGAATGCAGATCTCCGGGTCGATCAGGTGTTGCACTGCATATCCGGCACTCGCAGCGGCGGCCATGCTGCTGACTCCTTCAGCGGGCTCGGCAGATCCTCGCCCACCCTTCGTTATGTCGTCAATTGAAACGGACGTACTGGAAATCCACGGGCTGGCGGTTGATGCCAGTGGCCGGCGGCGCGATCCAGCCCGCGAACTTGCCCGGCTCGGCGACCCGGCCCATCAGCGAAGCGACAAAAGCACGGTCCTGCTCGCTCGGCAACCACTCGCGCACGTTGGCCTGCCACTGGGCTTCCGGCAACACGCGTCCGTCGGGCGACACACGCACTCCGGCGAAGGTGCCTATCTTGCGGTTGAATGCCTTGTGCGGAACCCTCAGTCGGAATGCTACGCCCGCCTTCTCGATCACCTTGTTCCAGCGCTCGACGCCGCCGATCGAATCCTTGATGTAATCGTCGCGCAGGCGCTCGTTCAGCGACAGCAGCGCCGGCACCTCCTTCTCCAGCAGCCGGTCGCCGGCCAGCTCGAGCACCTTGTAGGTGTCGTTCTTCAATACGTGATCGTCGCCCAGCTTGGTCTCCTCGTAGCGGCCCTTCAGTCCGCTGCTGTAGAAGCTGGCCGCGTTGGACGACTGGTCGGAACCGAACAGGTCGATCGTCACGCTGTAGTGGAAATTCAGGTAGCGCTGGATCGTCGGCAGGTCGATCGCGCCCAGGGCGCGAACGCGGGCCGGGTCCTCGACGCCGTGCTCCTTCATCAGTTGGCTGGTGCGCTGGATCACGCGCGACACGCCCGATTCGCCCACGAACATGTGATGCGCTTCCTCGGTCAGCATGAACTGCGTGGTGCGGGCCAGCGGATCGAAACCCGACTCGGCCAGCGCGCAGAGCTGGAATTTGCCGTCACGGTCGGTGAAGTAGGTGAACATGAAGAACGACAGCCAGTCCGGCGTGCGCTCGTTGAAGGCGCCCAGGATGCGCGGGTTGTCGGCATCGCCCGAGCGGCGCTGCAGCAGGGCTTCGGCCTCCTCGCGACCGTCGCGCCCGAAGTAGCGCTGCAGCAGGTACACCGCGGCCCACAGGTGACGGCCTTCCTCCACGTTGACCTGGAACAGGTTGCGCAGGTCGTACAGCGACGGCGCGGTCAGACCCAGGTGGCGCTGCTGTTCGACCGAGGCCGGTTCGGTGTCGCCCTGCGCCACGATGATGCGGCGCAGATTGGCGCGGTGCTCCCCCGGCACCTCCTGCCAGGCCGGCTGGCCCTTGTGTTCGCCGAAATGGATCTTGCGCCCGGCGTCGGCCGGGTTCAGGAAGATGCCCCATCGATAGTCGGGCATCTTGACGTAGCCGAACTGGGCCCAGCCGTCGCGATCCACGCTGACCGCCGTGCGCAGGTAGACGTCGAAGTTGTGCGAGCCCTCGGGTCCCATCGCGCTCCACCATTCGTAAAATTCGGGCTGCCAGTGCTCCAGCGCGCGCTGCAGCGTCTTGTCCTCGGACAGGTTGACGTTGTTCGGGATCTTCTCGCTGTAATTGACACTCATCGATTGGCTCCTGATGGATCGACCTGCCGGACGGGTCGGCGCGCGGCCGCCTTTACGCCCGTTCCCAGTTGAACTGCGCCTTGTTGCCGGTCCCGAACACCTTCAGGGCACCCGACTCGCCCACGGCATTGGGGCGGATGAAGATCCAGTTCTGCCAGGCCGACAGGCGGCCGAACACGCGCGTCTGCATGGTCTCGGTGACTCCGAAGCGCAGGTTGGCTTCCATGCCGGTGAGGGCATCGGGCGACATGCTGGCGCGCTCCTCCAGCACGATGCGGATCTCGTCGGCCCAGTCCAGCTCGTCCGGCGCTGCCGTGATCAGCCCCAGATCGAGGGCTTCGCGTGCAGCGAGCTTGCGGCCGGTGGCGGCCTGCACCGCATTCACCGCCTTGGCCTCGCCGTAGAAGCGCGACTGCACGCGGGCCAGCCCATCGACGCGCGGATAGGCGCCGAAGTTCAGGTCGGATACGGTGACCCGGGGCCCGCCGTCTGCCGCGTCCAGCATGTAGCTGCGATCGGCGGCCAGCGCCAGCTCCAGCAGTGTGCCGGCGAAGCACGAGCCCGGCTCGATCAGCGCAATCAGGGTGCGCGACGACACGTCCAGGCGTGCCAGTGTCCTGCGCAGCATCCCGATCGTCTCGCGCACGAACCAATGGTCGCGGTGCTTGGTCAGCGCCGTATCGACCGCCAGCACCTGCCCGGCATCGCCGGCGGTCTTCAGCAGCCAGGTACCGAGTTCGCGCTGGTTGGTGCGCAGCATCAGGATCGCATCGTCCAGTTCGCGCGCCATCTTCAGCGGCCACCAGTTCGCACCAAGGGCCGCGATGCCGGCGACGTCCTGCGGCTGCGCCGCCTGCGGCGCCTTCACGGTGATGCCGGCCTGGCGCGCCTTGACATCGAGCTGTACATCGACGAACTCGTAGTGATAGCCGCGACTGTCGATGCTGCGGTCCAGCGCAGTCAGCGTCACGCCCTTGGCGTCGTGCGGCCGCTCGCTCTGAGCGGCAAGCTCCAGGGCACGGCGCTTGACGTAGTCGCCGAACTGCTGCGGCTTGACGACCGCGTCCACCAGGCGCCAGTCCACGGCACGCTGGCCGCGCACACCCTCGGTGGTGGTGCAGAAAATGTCGGCCAGGTCGCGCCGAACCTTGCGCTTGTCGGTGACCCGGGTCAGCCCGCCGGTGCCCGGCAGCACGCCGAGCAGGGGCACTTCGGGCAGGCTGACGGCAGAGGAGCGGTCGTCGGTCAGCACGATCTCGTCGCAGGCGAGCGCCAGCTCGTAGCCGCCGCCGGCGGTGGTGCCGTTGCAGGCGGCGATGAACTTGAGGCCGGAGTGGCGGCTGGAATCCTCGATGCCGTTGCGCGTCTCGTTGGTGAACTTGCAGAAATTGACTTTCCAGGCGTGGCTCGACAGGCCCAGCATGAAGATGTTGGCGCCGGAGCAGAAGATGCGCTCGCGACCCGAGGTGACCACCACGCTGCGGACCTCGGGATGCTCGAAGCGGATGCGCTGCAGGGCGTCGTGCAGCTCGATGTCGACCCCCAGGTCGTAGGAGTTGAGCTTGAGCTTGTAGCCCGGGCGGATGCCGCCGTCCTCCTTGATGTTGAGCACCAGCGTGGCCACCGGTGCGTCGAACTGCAGGCGCCAGTGGGCATAGCGCTCCGGGTGGGTCTGGTAATCGACCAGGTCGGTACCGGCGGTGGCGGTGCTTGGTGCTGCTTCCATGTGTGCTCCCAGGGGTCGGCTCATGTGGTTCAAGCAACAACGAGGCCCCGCAACTTGGCGAGACTCGCCTCCGTTGTCTGGCCGGACGTGTCGACCACGGCGTCGGCCTTGCGGTACAGGGGCTCGCGCGCGGCCAGGATGCGCTTGAGGTCGTCCATCGCTTCCTCGTTGCCGGCCATGGGCCGCAGGTCGCCCTGCGCGACCACGCGCGCCATGTGTTCCTCGGGCGCCGCCTTGAGCCAGACCGTGAAACAATTGCCCAGCAGCAACTTGAATCCGTCCTCCTCGGCAACGATGCCGCCGCCGACCGAGATGACCGCTCGTTCATGCTTCTCGATCACCCGCTCCAGGCAGCGCCGCTCGATGCGCCGATAGCCCGCCTGACCGTAGAGGGAGAAGATCTCGTTCAACGGCAGACCGGTTTCGCGCTCCACTTCACCGTCGAGTTCGATGAAGGGCGCGTTCAGTTCCTTCGCCAGCAGTTTGCCCAGCGTGCTCTTGCCCGCGCCGCGCAGCCCGATCAGCGCGATGCGCTTGCGCCGCGCTGCCTCTTCGTGGCCGAACTCGCGCATCAAGCGGAAGATCACGTCCTCCAGGCGATGCGCCGGGATCCGCTCGAGAAAGCGCCGGATCAGGCGCCGCTCGACCGAGTCTTCCTGTTCCGGCAGCAGCACTTCCCCCAGTGTGACGTTCAGCGCAGCGGCCACCCGGCGCAGCAACAGCATCGATACGTTCCCTTCGCCGGTCTCCAACTGGCCAAGATAGCGCTCCGATACATCGGCCTCGAGCGCCATCCGCTTGCGGGTCATGCCACGGCGCTCGCGCAACTCGCGCACCCGCCTGCCGAGCGCGGCCAGGAAATCGCTATCGGCCGACGACAGTTCCTCGGCCACCTGAAGCTTGGCCTGCGG
>Ga0137418_10000070_pt1 | contig 67000 bp, 55 predicted proteins | sample CZODoug3_1_2_16f_FD_122242 | JGI IMG/M metagenome (GOLD analysis project Ga0137418, IMG submission 122242) | Vadose zone soil fungal communities from Angelo Coast Range Reserve, California, USA - CZODoug3_1_2_16fungal (Hybrid Assembly) | ecosystem: Environmental > Terrestrial > Soil > Vadose...
AGCCGCTGCGCAGCCAGGAACCCACGATCTCGGTCGACGTCAAAGTGGTCAATGTGCTTGCCGCGGTTCGGGACAAGCACGGTCAAGTCGTACGTAACCTGACCCGGGACGACTTCACCCTCGAGGAAGATGGCCGTCCGCAAACGATTCGCTATCTCTCGCAGGAGAGAGCGCGGCCTGGTTGGTCCGTCAACGCCTTTAACGCTCGGCGTAGTATCCATCTCGTGCTTGTAGCACCAGATTCTTCTGCTTGGTGACAAGACGGATCTTGCGATAGCCAACCGACCGCGTGTTCCGCGAGGTTGTGGACGGACTCTGCGAAGACGGCAAAACCGAAGTTCAAGAGCAACAAAATTCTGCGCAACACCTCCAGACGGGGGCGCGCTCTTCGATCTCGAACGAATCCCGGTTTTTCACGGCGCCAATGCGTGCCCGACGGTTACCGCCACGCCTGAAACTGTGAAGGCTGCGTTCACGAAAGAGAACGACGTCTTCGCCGAATACAACGTAAAGTACATCGCCCCCGTGTTGAACTTCGCCGACCGCAAGCTGTTCGCGCGTCAAGTGCTCGAGGCATGGCGGCCGATTCTCGGACTGTCGCGGGAAGAAAACGATTGCGCGGTCGAAGCCGGCTACCAGGCGCTGACGGAATACGAAGCCAGCATCCGCCGGCGAGCCCGCGAGGTTTTGGACCAGCTCGAGCGCGAGGATCGCATCGGCATCGTGATGCTGGGCCGTCCCTACCACCACGATCCCGGTTTGAATCACGAGATCATGGAGGGGAGGAGTTCCAGAACCTGGGCTACCCGATCTTCTCCCAGAACACCCTGCCTCTCGATGAAGACATGTTGGAGCGGCTGTTTGGGGACGAAGTCCGGGCTGGTGTCATCAGCCACCCGCTCGATATCTCCGATGCCTGGAAGAATTCCTACTCCTGCAGCACGAACCACAAAGTGTGGGCTGCGAAGTTCACGGCCCGGCATCCCAATCTTGTTGCTCTTGAGATTTCCAGCTTCAAGTGCGGGCACGATGCGCCCATTTATGGGGTGATCGAAGGCATCATCGAGCAATCCGGCACCCCATATTTCTGCTTCTAAGGATCTTGACGAAAACAAGCCGTCGGGCTCGATCAAGATCCGGGTGGAAACGATCGACTACTTCCTGCGGCGCTATCGCGAGGAAGTCATCCAGAAGCGCAAGGCGGCACAGGACATTGAGGCGCGCAGTTGGCAGATTTGGAACGGCAGCTTCGCGAGCAGCTTGCGGAGGAGCCCCAGGGGATGGCCGCGGACTGAAAATGACCTGGATCACGGTATCTCGCTCGAGTAGAAGGACTCACTCTGCAAGTCGCCGGTAACGTGCGTCCCCTGGCCGGACCTGCGCTGCGGGGTATTTCCATGGCCACTCGTACCGAAGCAGGCGTACAATAGCTGCTGTCTCCTAGTGGTCTTATTCCTCTCTTCTTCGGAAATTTGCATTCCCGCGATGGTTGCTTCTTTATAGGCTGCATTGCACTCATGGCGAGGTTTGTCCGCAGGAGGAGCCATGTCGCTCTGGTTGCGTCGCGCGTCCGAAGTCACGGTAATATCCTTGGCGCTGGGGGTTGTTTGTATTCCCCGGGCAACCGGCCAAGTCAATCTTCCCAAGTACGACTTGACCACTGAGACCAAAATGAAGGGCACGGTGCAGGAGTTGAAGTTGCCGGAGAAGGGAAGCGAGAAAGAGGGCGCCCGCTTTACTCTGAAGAGTGGTGACAACACCTTGGACGTGTACCTCTGCCCTAAATCGTTTCTGGACGATATGGGATCGTCTTTGGCTAAAGGCGATGAGGTCAGCCTCACAGGCTCGAAGGTCAAACAGGACGGTGCCGATCTGATCCTGGCCCGTGAAGTCGTGAAGGGGACGGACACGCTCGTACTCCGCGACGACAAGGGAAAACCGGTGTGGAATTGGCATAAATAGGATCGTGATGCGCGCTAGCCCGCCAACCGCATATGGCCGGTGGTCCCCTCCCGCGCGGTTTGGTCCCGCAACCCTGGGTACCTGTAAACTGTTTTAGTTCTTCGCCGTCCAATACCAATCAGTTCAATCTGTAGTGGAGAAATGATGAACACACGGCGCGTTCTCGCGCTTTGCCTCATGTTGTCTCTCAGGGCAGGAGCGCAAGGTGACAGTGTTCAGACGGCTCCCAAGCCGGACGATCGATTCAAAGCTGACGTGCTTCTTATCGTTGCCCACCCGGACGATGAGACCGGAGTTTCGGCATACCTCGCACAACTGTTGGATCAGGGTAAGCGCGTGGCTGCAGTCTATTTGACGCATGGCGAGGCTGGCCACAACAACATGGGGCGGGAACGCGGGCCCTCGCTGGGCGCGGTGCGCGAGATGGAACTACGAGCTGCGATGGCTCAGCTGGGCGTGCGCAACGTGTGGTTTCTCGACGGGAAGGACACGCCGAGCCAAGACGTGCTGCAGTCGCTGGCCAACTGGCATCACGGCGCCAACTTGGAAGAAGTGGTGCGCATGGTCAGGCTCACCCGCCCTTCTGTCATGATTACCTGGCTGCCCGGGTTCTTCATGGGCGAGAACCACGGCGACCACCAGGCGTCAGGCGTGCTTGCGGTGGAAGCGTTCGATTGTGCGGGAGATCCGTCGGTGTTTCCGGCACAAATCGCGCAGCCCCGAAAAGTGAATGAAACCCTGCTTGAAGGTTTGGCGCCATGGCAGCCCCAGAAACTCTATTTCTTTTCCGATGCCAATGACGACAAACAGTTCAAAGGAAAGGGACCCGAATATCCCACGACGGCGGTTTCGCCGACACGGCATCTGCCTTACTGGCGAGTCGCGATGGAAGAGTTCCGCTTTCACCTGACTCAGTACCGCTCTTACATCGAGAAACTGGGATCCCTGAATGAAGAGCAGCTGACCAAGCTGGCAGGCGCGGATCAGGGCGGGTGGTCCGGTCCCGTGCAGTTGATTTTCGGCAAGTCGTTGGTATCGGGCACGGTCACCGGCGACGTGCTGGAAGGAATCGCGCCCGGGCCGATGGCTTTCGTTCGGCCTTCCGCGCCCGGGCCACTGCCACATGCAGGAGTTTCGATCGGGATCGGCGGACCGTGGCGCTTTTACGAAGATTTTCGGCGGGCTCACGACCTCACACAAATGCCAAGGGCTGAGGTTCCAGAGATCTCGGTGGCGGCGGGCACGACCTTGCAGGTGCCCTTGATTCTTCGCAATGATGGCAACGATCCGGTCGAGGTCGTTCTGTCCACGAGCTTGCCGGAGGGATGGGCCGTCAAGGGTACGCTTCCGCATTACCGGCTGGGGCCGGGAGACGTCTACTTCTTCGAGGTCGAGCTGACGACGCCTGCCAAGAAATCCGACCAGGTCGGTGAGGTAGCATGCCGCGCGGAATCCGCAGGACGCGAGATCGGGACTGTAAGATTGCGGGTCCGCGTCGGAAGCGGCGGGTTACCTCAGTAGCAAACAAAAACGCTGCAGCGTTAAGCAGCTGCCTTGCGGCTCGCTCGCTTCCAGTAGAGGTAGCCGGGCACACCGATCAGCACGATGATGGTCCCCGCCAGCGCCTCTTTGGGACGCTCCCAGATGGTGTTGATCGTCCACCATGTCCCGAGCAGGATGTAGATCGCCGGCAGCCATGGGTAGCCGGTGCAGCGGTAGGGACGAGGCACAGCGGGGCGCTTCCAGCGCAGTACGAACAGGCCAACTACGGTCAGCGTGTACGACAACACCATTCCGTAAATCACATACGTATACAGCTGATCGTAGCGTCCACTGACCGTGAGGAGGCACGCCCACAGACCCTGTCCCAGGAGGCTGAGTGCGGGCGTCCGCCACTTGGGATGGACTTCCGCCATGCGTTTGAAGAAAACACCGTCGCGCGCCATGGCGAAATAGACGCGCGCACCCGACAGAGTGCAGCTGGCCATCGCGCCGAAACAGGAGAGCGCGATCACTGCCGAAAGCCAGTTAGCGGCCCTTGCTGAAAACAGCGCCTCTGCGGCGGCGTGTGCGATGGTCTCGTGTTTGGCCACTTCGCTCAGAGGCATCGCGTAGACGTAAGTCATGTTCATCGCGATGTACACAACCGCCACGACGATGATTCCAAGCACCATCGCGCGGGGCACGTTGCGGCGTGGATCTTTGACTTCGCCTGCGACCCAGGTGATATACACCCAGCCGTCATACGCCCAGAAAACGGCAATCAGTCCGACCCCCATCGCAGAGAGCAACTGGCTGGGGCTCATGCCGATGGCGATGCCAGCGCTACCTGCATGTTCGGCGAAGTGCCCCCAACTGCCCTTGCCGACGGCAAATCCAAGAATTACAAAGGCGGCCATGGCAACGAACTTTGCCCAGGTAGCGACGTTCTGAAGCAGGGCGCCACGCCGCAACCCGATGATGTTGATCCAGGTGACGATGACAATGGAAAGCAGTCCCACCACGTGAGCGCGGGTCAGCGTGATGCCGGCAGAGGTGAGAACCACGTGCTCCTGGGACATAATCGGGAAGATTCTGCCCAGATATGCGGCGGAAGCCACGGACAGTGCGGCGATGGAGCCGCCGTTGGCGACTGCAAACAGCATCCACCCATAAAGGAAGGCGATCAGGTCGCCGAACGCTTCGCGCAGGTAGACATATTGACCGCCGGAGTCAGGGAACATCGAGCCGAGTTCAGCGAAAGCAAACGCGGCGCACATGGAGATCAGTGCGCCCATGACCCACACCAGCAAAAAGAGCGCGGGATGAGGCAGCGGGCCGGCAATATCTTTCGCAGTGAGGAAGATCGAAGAACCGATAATGCCGCCCGCCAGCAGCAAGATCGAGTCGAGCAGGGAGAGACCGCGTATTAAACTTGGTTTTGACTCTGAGAGGGTATCCGAGGCTTCCGGTGCGACGGTGGGAGATTCCATGGTTATCCGATGCCGAGTTCGTCCGCGGATTCAAGGGGCGTGCCACAACGCCGGCAGATGACTGCAGAACAATCGCCACACGTGAGCGGATCGGTGACCTCCTGGCTGCACCGTGGACAGTAGAGAGCGGAGGGTTGAGGGTCCGGCTGCGGCGCCGCCTGCGGGCCTGGTGCCATGAGGATGGCAAATGTAGCATAGGAATGCGGCCGGCGTCGCGTGCGAGCGCCCGCGGATGTCGCTCCCGCTGAGCAGGAGTTCCGACAAATCCATGACCGAGAAACCACAAACTCCCGACGAGAAGCTCCAAGAGGAATTCAACCGCTGGGCCAAGGCGGGCGAGGGTCCCAAGATGGAGAACCACCATCTCTACATCACCGAGAAGACCATCCGGCTGATGAATCTTCGACCGGGCGAGCGAGTGCTGGACCTGGGTTGTGGGTCCGGTTGGGCCACCAGGTTACTGGCCAGGCTAGTCGCGGACGGGCCTGAGGGCTTCGGACAGGTTGTGGGAGTAGATGTTTCCGATGAAATGATTCGCCTGGCGCGCGCCGCCTCGAAGGATTTTGAGAACATGATGTACGTCTGGGGATCGGCCACGCACATCCCGTGGGAAGAGAACTTCTTTGACAAGATGCTGTCGGTGGAGTCGTTCTACTATTATCCGGATCAGGAGCGGGCGCTGGCGGAGTTATTTCGCGTGATGGCCCCCAAAGGGCGGCTGTTCATCCTGATCAATCTTTACAAGGACAATCCCTATTCATTGCAGTGGGTGGATACGCTGAAGGTGCCGGTCCACGTCCGTTCCGCGGCGGAATATGCTGATTTGCTGACGAGGCACACGTTTGAGAACGTCGAATATCTCCAGATTCCCGACGACACGCCGACGCCCGATGACTATGTGACGAAATCGTTCCACAGCCTGGACGATCTGAAGGCGTTCAAGAAGACGGGGGCGCTCCTGTTGATGGCGTCGAAGCCGGATTTCCGTACGCCCGGGCCGGGCTACACCGTTTACTAGGAACGAAAACACACGCGGCAGCCCGCGTCTCTAGCCTGCGTTTGACTTCCCTTAGATTCTGTCGTCGTCATCGTCTTTGTCGTCCCGGTCGTGATTCAGGTTCTTGGCGGGGCTCAAGGGACGATTGTCATTGGCATGGCGAATATCGATCCTGCCGTTTACGTTGCTCACACGGACGTGCGGGCCGCCTCCGCCTAGCTCTCCGCGCAACTCGTGGCCTACCCAGTGATGATTCGAGACCGGGATGCCGAAATCATTCGAGATCGATCCGGAGACGGTGCTCGCTTCCAGATCCGCTTTCGTGTCCGAGGGGAGCGTCACCAGGACACTGGCGTTTACCGACGACATTTCCAGGGGAGATACCAGCCGGTCCACATTCGCCTCCAGCTTCCCATTTACGGTTGAGAGCTCGGCGCGTCCACCCAGCTTCTGTGCGGTCAACCGGCCATTGACGCAGGAGACTCGAACCTCGCCGTTCACTCCCTCCACGTCCAGGTTGCCGTTCACCAGCTTGATTTCATCGAGCTGAACGTTGCTGGGAACGGTCAGCGTATATTCCACACTGGCCGGCTGATCATGGTGGTTATCGTTCCAGAAAGTGCGCTCGTGGTTGGGGTATTCGGTGCGGATCGAGAGGGAATCCTTGCGCGAGTCAATCTCGATCTTCGCTTCCTGCAAACGATCCTTGCTCCAGGCCCGCTTAATCGCATCCACCTTGACTTGGTTGCGATCCCAGGCGGAGATGTGAACGGGCCCGTTGATGTTCTCGAGCTCGACCCGGCCGTTTGTGGACAGATCGTAGGTCTGGTGAAATTCCTCGGTCACAGACCCTTCCCAGTCGGAGGCCCGAGCATGCAGGATGAGAATCAGTACTGCCGAAAGGCCGCCAAGAATGGCACCCAGCCAGGTAGCGCGTCGGCGAAGCTGCCTCATAAGCCCTCCTTGATGGAGGGTTAGACGAAACGCCATGGATTTGGTGAGTTGGAAAACCGGTCAAGCTAGAGCAGAATCATGCCCATCCGGATACCGAGCGTGACCGCTTCGGTACGGCTGGCGGCTCCCAGCTTGCCCAGGATCGAGCTGATGTGGAACTTCACGGTGTGGTCCGAGATGCCAAGGCGGGAAGCGATTTCCTTGTTCCCAAAACCTTCCGCCATTAACCGCAAGACCTCGACTTCGCGAGGAGTTAGCTCCTCTAGGGTTTCGGGGGCCGATGCAGCGCTGTTGCTGCGGGTCTGGTTTGCCACCTCTCGAGCGACTTCGGGGTCGAGCAGGACAAGGCCGCTACTGGCCACGCGGATTGCGGAGAGAATCTCGCTGGCTGAGGATTCTCGCGGAAGAATTGCATGCAGCCCTGCGCGCAGTGCACGAGAGGCCCAACCAGGATCCGGCTCGTCGATCAGAGCCACGACCGCGATGCTAGCCTCCTCCAGCAACGCCACGGTGGATGCAAATTGAGGATCCGGATGAGCAAGGTCGGCCACAACCACGTCCGGCTGAATTTCTCGCGCCCGCGCGTCCAGTCCCAAGAGGCTGAGTGCAGATCCGGAAAGCTGGAAGGAAGAATCAGCCCGAACCATCGCTTCCAGTCCTCCCCGGCGAACGGCGGAGGTGGCGGCCACGACTACGCGGATCGCACCACCCCCGTTCTTGTTCGACATCTACGCCTACCTCGTTGGCCGGTCTTCCAGCTTGACGGAGAGCTTGACGGGCGCGCCGCCGCGCAGAATGGTTGCACCGACCGTGTCACCCACCTTCGCAAAGGACAGCAGGTCCTGGATGTCTCCTGTGTCCTCGACTTGTTTCCCATGTAATTCGACGACCAGGTCGCCCAGCTGGACCCCGGCCTTTTCGGCGGGACCCGAGGCCTCGACGTGGACGACCAGCAAGGCGCTGTTCACCGAGGACGCGAGCTTTGCGCGCAATGTTTCGGGAACAGTGACCGGCTGCATCGCGAGGCCAAGATAAGGCCGCGCAATGTGGCCTTTCTCGAGCAGTTCGTCCACAACCCGATTCACCGTAGCGTTCGGGATCGTGACGCCTCGTCCGCGCGCCAGACCCCGTGTGTTGATGCCGACCACCTTCCCTTGCGCATTGACCAAGGGGCCACCAGAGAATCCCGGGTAGAGTTCGAGGTCGAGCCGGATGTGCTGATCCAGACGTCCACCTCGCCGGGGCTGCCATTCCCCGCTGAGCCCGCCGACGATTCCGGCGCTGGCCACCAGACTTGAGCCGCGGGAACGCCCCAGGGCCAGGACGAAATGCCCAAGTTTTACGTCCCCAGCAAATTGTGGAAGCGAGAACCCGGCGCCTTCGGGCACCTTCAAGACGGCTAGGTCGGTGCTTGGGTCGCGACCTGCGAGGTTCGCCTTTATAGATTTGCCACCCTCGGACAGGACGGTGATGTCTTCTTCGCGCCGGATGGTGTGGTTTGCGGTCACGATGACTCCCTCGCGCCATTGGATGCCGCTGGAGGGCATCCAGCGCCGTCCATAGATGGCGACCACGGAGCCGCCAACGGCTTCCGCCCCGGCCGCGAATTCGTTCGATAGTGTTTCCAGTACAGATGACGCCATTTTCTTCTCCCATGGCACCGGCGAGTCGGGTCGCCGAACGCAGTCTTAGAATGACCTCCGGCAGACGTCGGCGCATCGCCCAAACGGCTAGGGCGAAACCGGATGATTGGGCAGGTGTTGTGGCGGGGCAGCACCTTCAATAGAAGAGGATACGGGTTGGCGATGTTCTGGTCCTTGCCCGATCTGGCTCTTGCCGATTGACGGGATAGGAGGTAGAGCGTTCCAAGTCCGTCCTCCATAATAACCAACTAGTAAATCGACCTGAGCCGGGGCCGCTGGGCGGGCGCATGCGTGCGAACGGGCGCTGGGTAGGGTGTCAACCAGCAATTCTCAGTTGGTCGCCTGCAGGACAGCCGGGGCCGGTTCCTCCATGCGGGGCAGCGCATCCGGATTTTTTCATCTTTGAGTCGCTCCCGGGAGCGGGGGCGGTGCTGGCGCCACGCTTGTTGGCGGCGTTTGGCTCGCAGCGGGAGCGTTACGCCAACGCCGAGGAAGTGCGAACCTACAGTGGGATCGCGCCGGTGACGAAACGGATTAAAAAAAGGAAGTGGGTACATTTTCGCTGGGCCTGTCCGAAGGTTCTGCGCCAGAGCTTTCACGAATGGGCCGGTCATTCCATCGCCCACTCGCAGTGGGCGCGAAGTTACTATCAACAGCAGCGGGAGCGGGGCAAGGGGCACCACGCGGCGGTGCTAGGGTTGGCCTTCAAATGGATTCGCATCGTTTTCCGTTGCTCTGAAAGATCGGGTGGCTTATGACGAGAGACGAGAGCAGATATCTGGCGGCGCTCGCCAAACGAAACTCACCGCTCGATGCAGTCGTCGTTGCGACAACCCTGTGAGATTTTTGTGGATACCCTGTGAACAGGATCGCGAAAGCAGATTAAAAAACTCTTGACAGACTTACTCAGATGTCTGTTCTCGACTCTTTTCGCCTCATTGACGGGTATTGAGAGTTAAGGTCCTGATTTTGGTTCCCCTTGCCCGATTGACACCCGGTTCGGACGGGCCCTAGACTGGGAGCCAGGCCGCCTGGCCGGGCTGGAATCGCGCCAGTCAGTGGTTGCCGGCTGCGCATCCTGGCAGCTTCTTCCCAGGCACGATAGAGGACGCATGAGCTGGCTACAGAACAGGTTCGAAAAGAACTTCCTGATTACCACGGTGGATTACGTCTTCAACTGGGCGCGGAAGTCCGCTGTGTGGCCCATGACGTTCGGACTGGCTTGTTGTGCGATCGAGATGATTGCGTCGTCAACCGCGCGTTTCGACATCGCGCGCTTCGGATCAGAGGTCTTCCGGCCCAGCCCCCGTCAGGCCGACCTGATGATCGTTTCCGGGACGGTGACCTTGAAGATGGCGCCGGTCGTGAAGCGCATCTATGATCAGATGCCCGAGCCGAAGTGGGTGATTTCAATGGGGGCCTGTTCGTCGGTGGGTGGGCCGTTCAATACCTATGCAGTGCTGCAGGGTGTCGACAAGATTGTGCCGGTCGATGTGTATGTGATCGGTTGCCCACCGCGCCCGGAAAATCTCTTTTACGCGCTCCTCAAGCTGCAGGACAAAATCGACACCATGACTCTCGCCAAAAAGCCCACCGAGGTGCGGCTCGAAGACAACATGGTCGAGAGCTTCAAGAAGCAGGTCATGATTGCGCAAACGCTGCAGCCGAAGTGACCGCGTCTAGCGGCCGTGAGCGCGACGGGAGCTGGCTGCGGTTATCCTGGTGCGGAGCGAAGGCGCTTTCGCCTGTCAGCTTTCAGTCGTCAGTTCTCAGCGACCGCATTCGGTCTCGAGCTGGAGCTTAAGTGGTACCTCTTGAATGCCCACCTTCATCAAACTCACAACCCAAGCTGAGCTACCTCCAAACAACGAGGTGAAGGAATTTGCCTGCCTTGACAAGATGGTCTGCGTGGCCAATGTGAACGGAACGATCACTGCGATGGATAACGTCTGTCTGCACCGCGGTGGACCGCTGGGGCAGGGCGTCATCGAAAAGGGAAAAGTGGTTTGCCCGTGGCACGGCTGGGTTTGGGATCCGCAGACCGGGCAGGCTGCGCACAATGCGGCGAGGCTAGCAGTTTATCGGCTGAAGATTGAAAACGGGGAAGTGCTGATCGAGATTTGAGCGCTTGCCCAGAACTCTTCCCCATCAGGCGTACCCGCAGAGATCTATCCCAGGTATCTCAGGAACTTTCCCGGCTGATTTTCGAAGCCAGGGAATACCTGATCGACCCTCTGGTTGCCCAAGTGTCGTGACACGGCTTCTCCAAGAACGCGGCGGAAGTCCGTCGTTACCGCGAGGTCGCGGCCCTCATACAGTTGAGATGGATCGAGACCTGGCCAAGGGCCGTAGACTCGACCTCCCTTCACCGGGCCGCCCATCACGAACATCACGTTGGCATGGCCATGGTCGGTACCGCGGTTGCCGTTTTCGCGGGCGGTGCGGCCGAACTCCGACATGGTCACGATCACGGTGTCGTCCGCGAGGTTCCCCAGATCGATCCAGAAAGCGGACAGCGATTGCGAGAAGTCGCGCAGGATGTTGGCAATCTGCCCCTGCGTGCTGCCTTCGTTGACGTGGTGATCCCAGCCGCCAATATCCGCAAATGCAACCTGGACGCCCAAGTCCGCTTTGATCAGCTGAGCCAGTTGCCTGAGGCTGTCACCGAAGCGGCCCCGCGGATAGTCCGCCCCAGGAGCGGGTTTGTACATCGCGGGATCGGCGGCCTTCAGCATCTTCACCGCCTCGAAGGTCTCGCGCCCGGTGCCGTGCAGAATCGTATCGGCCGACTCGTCATACATGGCTTCGAAGGTGCTGGCGATTGGGGTGGCACGTGGGTTCCGGCCGCCCACTCCGAAGTCGTTGATGTTGTTTACCGCGACCGCGGGCTCGGCACCCGTCAGAATGCGCGGGAGAGCGGGGCCGAGCGCGATGGCCCGGAAAGGCGATTTGTCGGTGGACGCCGGCAGGGAATCGAGCGTTCGGTTCAGCCAGCCGTCCGTGGTTGCTTTCAGGCCGGGCGTGCCGGACTCCATGAAGTCCTGTGCGTCGAAGTGCGAACGTGTTGGATCGGGAGAACCGGCCGCATGCACGATCGCCAGGTGACGCTGGCTCCACAACGGCTGGAACGGCGACATGGCCGGATGCAGTCCGAAGAATCCGTCGAGCTCGAGCACCTGGTTGCGCGGAATGTTGATGCTGGGGCGCATCGCATAGTACGCCCGCTCGCCGTGCGGAACGACGATGTTCAATCCGTCCGCCGCGCCCCGCTGGAAGATCACGACCAGGCGCTTAGCTTTGCCGCCGGTCTCGATGGAGCCGCAAGCAGCCCGAGTCAGGAAACTTGGGATGGCGGCGGTGCCGACGACGGCCAGTGCGCTGTTGCGAAGGAATACGCGACGGGTGATGGACATGACGACTCCAGTTCTCAGTTCCCGATTCTCGGTTCTCAGTTTTGCCTACTCAGCGGCGGGAGGCACGACCGACTGGCTCGCCGCGGATGCCTGACCGCTCCCGGCTACCTCCTCTGAAACTCCGGGGACCCCAGAATCAACCCGGCGATCATGCCCACATTGGAGGTCGGCGACGACTTGTCCGCTTTGCGCGGAGCCGGCTGCGGGTTCTCCAGCTGCTTCGTGATCGCGTCGTGGGTTTGCCGGGAAACATCTCCGGCCAGCAGGGAACTCTCCAGGATGGCCAACGTCCGCTCTGAATCCGCTGCGGCCGTGGTTCCGCCGGTCAGGCGATTTGAGTCTAGCTCGACTCCTTTGATTCTCCCCGACACGAGCGCCATGGAGAAGTTCATCCGGCCCAAGAGTGCGGACGAGTTCACCCAGGCATCCGATTTCATGGAGTAGCCGGTGGGCGGTTGCATGCCGTACAGTGGCATCCCGAGTGTATTCAATTGGCGTGCGAGGGGCAGCGCGTCGGTGACCTCGGCCGCGGTGGCGCGCACCGCAGAGACTACGAATTCCAGCGGGGTCTTTACCTTGGCGCGATAGGCATCGTCGCTCCAGAACTCGGGCGAGTTGAACATGGTCTTCAATACCTCGCGAATCTTGCCATCTTTTTTCCGGAAAGTTTCTGCCATGCGGTCGACCAGCGCGGGCGGCGGGTCGTCCGAGACAAAACGCATAGCCAGCTTGCTGCAAATAAAGTGTGCGGTCGAGGGATGGCGTGCCAGCAGGCGCAGCACCTCCATACCCTCTTTCTCGCCGTGCTGCTTGATCTTGTGCCCCAGAACGATCTTGCTGCCCGGCTCATGCATCCGCTCTTCAAACTTAAACCCGCCGCCTTTCTGCGGCGGATCGATGGTCCAGCCCGTCAGCACCCGCGCGACTTCGGTGACATCTTTCTGGGTGTACCCTCCATTCACTCCCAAGGTGTGAAGCTCCATCAGTTCGCGGCCGTAGTTCTCATTGAGGCCGCCGTTACGCTTGCCTTTGCCCTTGGCTTGGTTGGGATGGGGCGGAAAGCGTCGACCGCGTCCGGGGTGCGGATTCCGTCGGATGCCCTGTGCGATGTCTGACTCCGGGCCGACGCTCAGCCAGTTATCCAGGTAGAACATCATGGCGGGACTCTTGGCGGTGGCGACCAGCAAATCTTCGAACTTGCCCAATGCGTGCGGGCGAATCACGTCGCGCTCGTAGCCGGTGACCAAGTAACGGTCGGCGCCTTTTCCAATAAAGACATTGAAGTGGTTGAACCAGAAATCGGTCATCACCTCTTCAAATTGCCGGTCGCTATAGATCGCGCGCAGGAGCTTGGCTTGCATCAACTCGTCGCCGGCCACCCGCTCCGGATTGTTCAGCGCGATGAGCGCTTCTTTCTGTTTCGGGTTCATGCCTTCCATGAACTCGTCCGCCTTCTGGCCTTTGAGGGAAGTCGAGAGCGCCCGCTGCTCCTCCGGGGACATTTCGAGAACTTCCTTCATGCGCTGGTCGGCAGGCTTGTCCAGCAGTTCCTGCGCTTTCAAATCGGCGTACAGGCGATCTTCACGCCGTTGTGCCAATTGCTGCTCGGTCAGCGTGCTCTTGCGCGGGGAGGCCGCGTCGCTCGCCGGCCTCGCCCCCTCGCCCGCGCTCTGGTCCGCACTGGTGTGACTGGCCGCTGGAGCCGTGTTCGGGGAGGCCGCGTCCTGCTTGCGCCCGTTTTTCTCCTCGATCCGCTCGATCTGCGCCTGGTAGACGGCGCGTTTGACCGGATCGGACGGCATCGGCCGCTTTCCTTCCATCACAGCCTTGATCACCTGCGGCGGAGGGAAGCTCTCGACGATCTCCTGCGTATCCATGCGCAGGGTACGGAAAGGAGCGAGGCGAGCGTCGAGCGCGCGGTCGTCAATCTTGTCCGGATCGAGTTCGAGGTCAATCCATTTGTCGACGCCCAGGGCTAGAACGCGATCTAAGTCTCCTGACCTCGGACCAAACGTCAAGCGCTCGAGCGCATGCGACGCTCGCTTGCGTTCGTCCATGTGGGTGGCGACCGGGGCCTTCTTTTTCCCCGCCCTAGCCAGCCCGGTGAAACCGATTGACCCGAGCGTCAGGAAGGCGGTAACGAGCAGCAGACGTCTGCGTTCGAATGGCATGGGTCCCTTCCCACAGGCCGAACCCTTGGTCTAGTGATTATGAACCCCGCGGGGAGGAAAAGTTGCTGGGATGGCAGCGTCTGAGTGTCCTAAGAATCAACAGATTACGATGGAGGTAAGGTCAGAAAGGTGCGCCCGCGGCTTATCCTGTGCTGCAAGCTCGCGGCCAGTTGGTCGATGTCGGTAGGGGCGATGTTGAGGGCGATCCGGTCATCGAGCAGCGGGGCCCGACTGCTGCCGACCGCCTCGCGGCGTACCTGGATCAGCAGAGCCTGGACGGCGCTCGGGTCGTACTTCTGAGGAGCCAGTCGCACCAGCTCGCTGAGGGTCCCTCCCACCGACATAGGCTCCCGATAGGGACGCGCACTGGTCATGGCGTCGAAGGTATCGGCAAGTCCAATGATCCGCGCCGACAAGGGGACTTCGTCCATGAGCAAGCCGTCGGGATATCCAGAACCGTCGCCGCGCTCGTGATGCCAGCGCACCACGTCGGGAATCTTGGGCCACGGGAACTGGATTCCGCTGACGATCTGGTGACCGACGATGGTGTGGTCCGCCATGGCTCGAAATTCCTCCGGGTCGAGCGCACTGGTCTTGCCGAAGAGGTGCTTGTCGACGGCGACTTTGCCGATGTCGTGCAGATAGCCGGCCGAGCGGAGGGCGGCTACCTCGGCTGAGTCGAGGCCCATGGCTTCTCCAATCGCGGATGCGTAGCGGGCGACGCGCAGCGAATGCCCGTGAATGTTGACGTGTTTGACGTCAATCGCAGTGGCGAAGGCTTCCAGCGCGTTATCGTAGAAGCCATGCAATGAGGCCAGCAAGCGAAGATTTTCCGAGACCCGGTGCGTCAGGGTCTGGGCCAGATTGTGGTTCTGCACCGCGAGCGCCACGTAGCTGCTGAGGAGTGCAAGGGCATCGAGTTCGTCCTCTTCATAGAGCGCATCGCCCTCGCGGCGTCCGAGCGCGAGCAGGCCGGCGAGTTTGCCGGCCGCCCGCAGTGGTGCGATGCACTTGAACAACTCGGGCGCGACGTTGCCGTTCGAGCTGAAGAAGACGTCGTAAGTGGTTTGGTTCAGCACGACCGGCCCACGCGCGGCGGTCAGAGCATGGACGTGCTTCGGCAGGAGCGGCACCACGGCGGGATCGGGCAGTAGAGCAAAACCCTGCGCGGCAGCAGAGGTCAGCAGCGACGGCCGGTCGCTGAAGGTGAATAGGGCACCCTCGCGCGCGCCTGCCGCCTCCATCAGGGAGGCGAGCATCAGTTGCGCCGTTTGAGGAAAGTCGCGCTCCGCCGTCAGTTCAGGGCCCAGGTCGGAGAGTGCCTCCAGCGTACGCAACAGCCGCCGGAAATTGTTTTTCGACACTGCCAATGGTTCAGGCAGCGAAAGCCAGAGCAGAATGAGAGTACCATGCGCAAAAAACGCGGGGCAGAGGACTCTGTTGGTTAGTTTGGTGCTGGGAAAGCCGGCTTTTCGCTCCCCGCATCTGGTGTCTGGCTTGTGCGTCCATCAGGTTCCTAGAAATGCTCCCGCAGGTTGCCGAAGGTTTCCACCGTCAGTAGGCGGCTGGGCGGTGTCGGTTCCGCAACCTCCTCGTGCTCGAGGATCCAGGTATTGCCGTGGGGAACAAACACGGCGTTAAGACCAGCGGAAAGGGCGGGGTTGATGTCCGATTTGGGGCTGTTGCCGATCATCCAGGTCGTGCGGTTGGAGAGCCCGTATTTGGCGACCACCGAACGATAGATGGGCGCATCTTTTTCCGCCACAATTTCCACCGCGGCAAAATATTGCTTCAGGCCGGAACGTTCGATTTTGCCGGACTGTTCGGCGATGGCGCCCTTGGTCATCAGGATCAGACGATGCCTGCCCGCCAGGTGCTCGAGCGTGGCTGGCACATGGGGGAGGATTTCAACGGGGTGATCGGCGACCGTGTGGGCGAAGCTGTGGATGGTGGCATCGAGTTCCGGGGTGACCGGCTCGACGGAGAGACGCGCAAAGGTTTCCACCAGCGCGTGGGCGAAGCTGTGCAAACCGTAGCCGTGCTTGACGACGCATTCCCGTTCGACGTCATTGAGGACTTCCCGCACCTGCTCGGGCGAGTACTCGTGGTGCTTCAGGAAGGAGACGAAATGCCGAATGGCGCGCTCGAAATAGATGTTGTTCTCCCAGAGCGTGTCATCCGCATCGATGAGCAAGGTTTGAGCGCCGTTTGCATTCACCTGACTTGCCATTCTGCTTCATGATAACGGTTCGCTGCTCAAATTCGCGAGCGCCCCGGCAGAATGTGACCAGCGCGGCTCTGCTAAAATCGAAATATTTCATGGCGGCCCGAAATCGCTATCTCATCCTCTCCATACTTCTCTGCGCTCTTATGCCGATGGCAGCGTCGCAGGGGAAATCCAAGATCATGACTGGCTCGGCGGCCAAGCCGGCGCAGCCCGTGGCCGTGAAGGTCACTCCCGACCTGGCCAAACGCCTGGCCAAATTCCGCTCTGTCGAAATGCCTGTGCGCAGCGCGCAACTGACGGCCAACGAGCGCAAAATGGTCGACCAGCTGGTGGAAGCCTGCCACTACCTCGAGGGCATCTTCTGGCGGCAGATGGATCCCGAGGCGCTGGCGCTCTATCAATCCCTGGCAGGCAGCACGAACCCGCGCGACATTCAATTGCGCCGTTATCTCTGGATCAACGCCTCGCGCTTCGATTTGATCGACGAGAACAAGCCCTTTGTCGGCCAGGATCCGGTGCCTCCGGGGCGCGGGTTCTATCCCCAGGGCCTGACGCGCGCGCAGATTGAGAAATATGTGTCGGAGCACCCTGAGAAAAAAGCCGACCTCTACAGCCAGACCACCGTGGTGCGCTGGAATGCGGGGCAGTTGGAGGGGTTGCCCTATCACATTGCCTACCGGTCGCTGCTCGAACCCGCCGCCCGAGCGCTGCGGGAGGCGGCAAAGCTGAGCGCGGATCCCGCTTTCGCGAATTTCCTGCTGCTTCGTGCTGACGCGTTGCTCACGGACGACTACTTTTCGAGCGACCTCGCCTGGCTCGACCTGAAGAACCCCAAGTTCGACATCATCTTCGCGCCCTACGAAACCTATTCGGACGACTTGCTGGGCGTGAAGGGCTCCTATGGCGCTGCGGTTCTGATCCGCAACGAGACCGAAAGCCGCAAGCTGGAGATGTTCCAGCAATATGTTGCGCAGATTCAGGATGCTCTGCCGCTCGGACCCGAAGATCGTCCTTCGAAGCAAGGGCTTGAAACGCCCATGGAGGTGATGGACGCACCCTTCCGCGCCGGCGATCTCACCCACGGATATCAGGCGGTGGCCGACAACCTGCCGAACGATCCGCGGGTCCATGAGCAGAAGGGCAGCAAGAAGCTCTTCTTCAAGAATTTCATGGATGCCCGCGTGAACCACGTGATCATCCCGGTCGCGCGCCACATGTTACGGTCGGATCAGGCGGCCAAGGTTTCCGGCGAAGGCTACCTGCTGGGTACGATCATGCACGAGATCGCGCACGGATTGGGCCCCTCGTTTGTCCGGACGTCGTCGGGCAAGATGAGCATCCGAGAATCGATCGGTCCCATTTTCGGCGGGTTGGAGGAGGCCAAGGCCGACGTCACGGGCATGTTCGGACTCAAGTGGCTGGTCGATCACGGAGCGCTGCCTAAGGAAAAGCTGGAGGAGTTTTACGCTTCTTACGTAGGCGGGATGTTCCGCACGGTACGTTTCGGCGTGGCCGAAGCGCATGGGCAGGCCGAAATGATGGAGTTCAACTATCTCAGCGAACGCGGGGCCGTGAAGCGCGAGACTTCCGGACGTTACGTGATCGAGTACGACAAGATGCCCCAGGCCGTCGCGGATCTCGCCAAGGAGTTACTCGAGATCGAAGCCACCGGCGATCGCCGGCGGGCGGAGAACTGGTTCCAAACCTACGGCAGGATGCCCGGAGACCTGAAGCTGGCGCTCGAGAAGAAGACGTCTGAGATCCCGGTCGACGTCGACCCGGTGTTTTCGTTCCAGCGCGACCTGAAGTAGAAGAACCACGGAGGCCGCTAGGCCACGAAGTCCAACTTTGCGGCGTGCGGGATAATGCCTGCCTTGTGCCCCATGTCGAGCAGGCGGCGCACGGCCTCCCGGCCGTCTGGACCGTAATCCAGGGTGCGCTGGTTCACGTACATCCCGACAAACTTGTCAGCCAATTGTGAGTCGAGCTCGCGGGCGAACTGCATCGCGTAGGCGAGGGCCTGGTCGCGATGATCGAGCGCGTATTGAATGCTGTCGCGCAAGGCGGCGCTCACGCTCGCCATCAGTTCCGGTCCCAGAGCGCGCCGAATCGCATTTCCGCCCAACGGCAAGGGAAGTCCCGTCACCTTCAACCACCATTTGCCGAGGTCGACGATGCGGTCGAGCCCGGCTTTGGAATAGGTCAGCTGGCCTTCGTGGATGATCAGTCCGGCCTCATACTTGCCGTCCAGTATCTGGGGAATAATCTGATCGAAGGGCACGACCTCCACTTCAATTCCGGGAGCGAAGAGTTTGAGGGCGAGGTAAGCGGTCGTCAGTTTCCCCGGGACCGCGATCCGCTTCTTCTTGATCTCACTCTGCGTGAAGGCACGCGTGGCCACAATCACGGGGCCGTAGCCGTCGCCGACGCTGCCACCGCTGGGCAAGAGCGCGTAGCGATCCTGGATGTAAGGGAACGCATGAAAGGAAATCGCGGTTACGTCATACACGCCTTCCATCGCTTTGCGGTTGAGCGTCTCGATATCGCAGAGCGTGTGTGTGAAGCGCAGGCCAGGGACGCGGACCTTGTTCGTCGCCAGTGCGTAAAACATGAACGCGTCATCGGAGTCCGGGCTGTGCGCGACGGTGATCTCCCGGGCCTGCGCTGGGTCGTTAGACCGAGGGGCGGATAGTTTTTCTGAGGGGCTGGCGAGTGTCATGCCTGCTCCTTCGGCGTACCCTTCAAACGGACCGCGACCGAAGCGGCCAGCAGAACCTTGATTACCTCGGCGAACAGGAACCAATACAGCCCCCACTGAATCGCTCGCGCCACCGATCCCGTCAAGATGGCCAGCCAAGCCAACCCGATCGCGAACAACAGGACGTCGGCCGCGAAAGCCGCCGCCGCCGCATGAGCGAAGGTTTTCCGGCCACGCTCCATCAGAAATCCGGCGAGCGCGGCGACCAGGGGATACGCCATCAAGTAGCCGCCGGTCGGGCCCTCGAGCTGGGCGATTCCCCCCAAGCCGGTGGGATTGAACACCGGCAACCCGGCCCCGCCTTCCGCCAGATAAAGCAGGAGCGCTGCAAACGCTCGACGCGGCCCTAAAATCAGGCCAACCACCAGCACGCCAAAATTCTGCAGCGTCAGAGGGACCGGAGTGAACGGCAAAGGCACTGTAACCCGCGCGCACAAGGCCACAAACAAGCTGGCGCCCACCACCAGCGCAGCCTGTTTCGCCCAATCGATCGCCCGGTCCTGCGGGAGATGAAGAATTCCAACTGCCAGCTTCCCCATGAGTGCCTCTTTTCAAGACTCGAGATGAGTCAGATGTGATCGACCGTCTCGTGATCAATGCCGTCTCGACCCTCCGTGCCGGTCGTTGCTGGTACTTTCAAGTGCCGGCGTATCCTGAGATAGATGGCGATTGCCACACACACCACCACCAGCGCGCTAAAACCCAGGATGATGAACCACCACGTCATCCGCACGATGACCTAGGATATCAAAAGGATATTGAAAGCGCCGACCATAAGGCGTTCGCGCTTGGTCTACTTTCCCGACATGGTACGCTCCACGTCTTCGGCGGTATGGGGCAGAGGCGCGGTGAGGTTGATCAGTTTACCGGCGCTGTCCACGTACAGCAGGTCCTCGATGCGCACGCCCAGTTTCTCTTCCGGAATATAGACTCCCGGCTCGATGGTGAAGACCACCCCGGGCCCGAGCGCGACGGAGTCGTCGTTAACGTCATGCACGGCGAGGCCGACGTAGTGACCCAGGCCGTGGATGAAGTACTTGCCCAGGGGTTCGCCGTGCAGGTCTTTCCCGTGGGTGTTGATGTAGTCGTAAGCCACTTGGAAGAGCGAGTTGGGGGAATCCCGCTTCAGGGTTGACTTGCCAGACTGGAAGGCTCCGATGGCGGCTTCCGCGGCGCCCAGCACGATGTCGTAGATTTCGCGCTGACGGGCCGTGAATTTTCCGTTCGCGGGCAGCGTGCGAGTGATGTCGGAGGCGTACATGGAATATTCGCCGGCCGCGTCGATGACCACAACATCTCCCGCCTGTACGGTGCTCGAGTCATCGGAATAGTGAAGCACCGTGGAATTGAATCCAGACCCGACGATCGGTGAGTACGACGGACGTTCACAACCGCGTTTGCCCCATTCGTATTCGAGCAGCGCCGAGATCTCGCGTTCGGTGACTCCCGGCTTCATGGCGCGCATGGCCGCCAGTTGTGCGGCGATCGAGGCATCGGTGGCTTTGCGGATCCGCTCAATTTCGCCGCTGTCTTTGTAGGTGCGCAGGGAAGAGAGCAGCGGTTTTACGTCCCGGAAGGAAGCGAATCCGATAAACCCGTTGGCGCGCCTGAGCCAGTCGAGGCCGTTCGTAGAAGGGGACGTTTGGCGATAACCGGGCAGATCGCTGTAAAGGGTGGATCGCTCCGCCGGCAACAAGCGCACCAGCTCATCGCGGAGTTTGTCGATGACCTCCACGTGGTCGAAGCCGGTGATCTTCGATGCTTCCGGATTCTGCGGGCTCAATTGCGGGCCCGTCCACTTTTCTTGTATCTGGTTGTTCGCGGGCAGAAACAGGGTCTCGGTATAGGGCCTGGCCGGCGTTTTATCGGAAGCCGCCGTGGCCGGCGCAATCAACAGGGCCGCGCCCGGCTCGGCCCAGCCAGAAAGGTAGAAAAAATTGTCGTCCTGGCGAAAGCCATAGAGGGCGTTCGGGCCGTCGGCCTCCAGGGGCGCAAACAGCAGCACCGCTCCTCCGTCGGTCTTCTTCGACAAGGCCTCGCGGCGTGCATGGTAGTCGGCATTTGCCTGGCGATCGAGGCCGAAGGCGGTGGAGACGAGTAGCGCAAACACAAAAAAGATCAGGGATCCCTTCATTCCGTATCCGGTACCTTTCCTACGCAAGAGGTGGTTTTACTTGGAGGCCCCCGTCATGGTTTTCTTGGTCTGCTGGAACGACTCGACGTTCGTTTTGTCGATCAACACGGAGCCGGTGTCCACGAACGCCGGAACCGGTGCAAAACTGTCGTGGGTCCAATCGGCGTCCATGTTCGGAATCTTGTTGTGGTAATAGTCGTCCAGCATGTGGAGGCCGACCAGGGTCATGGTAAATGGTTTCTGGCCGATGGTGGCCGCGATCACTCCCTTCTGGACCCACTCCAGCGTGTTGGCGTCGGTATCCATCGCGATCACAACTTTGTTGCGGATGTTGTAGTTATTGAGCACCGTGGCCACTTCCTGGCCAGACTGGGCCTCGAGGCACACGAAGGCATCGACCTTGTCGCGGTCTTTGCCGAGCACCTCGGTGGTGGTATCAAACGCGATGCGAGGGTCACCCTTGATGTCGACCACGCGCACGATCTTGACTTGGGGAGAACTGCCCAAAGCGTCGCGGTAGCCTTGCAGTCGCTCCGCCAGATTGGCTTGCTCCGGCATGGTAAACACCACCACATTGCCTTTGCTTTTCAGTTCCTGCGCCAGGCGTTTGCCGCCCATGAACCCGGCTTGATGGTTGTTGGTGCCAACAAAGAAGAGCCGCTTACTGGTCGGAGCGTCAGAATCGACCGTGATGACCGGAATTCCGGCGGCGATGGCCCGGTCGATCGAATCCTTCATGACCGAGGGGTCCGCGGCCGAGACCAGAATCCCGGCCGGCTTCTTCTGGACTGCTTCGTCGAACGCTTGCTTTTCGGCCTTGGCATCGTAGCTATCCGGTCCGATGAACGCAGCCCGAACCCTTAATTGCGATGCCGCCGTGGAGAGCCCTGCGCCGGCAGTTTCCCAGTAAGGAAGTTTGATGTTGGCGCCGACCAGGTAGTAGTTTTCGTCGGAGTCGTGGCGGGACCCGCAAGCTACGGTCGCGATCAGGAGAAGCGAGAGAGAGAACGGGGAGAACAGCCTCGGTGGATGCAGCATGGGAAGCCTCCTGTCGATCAGTGAATATGGCCTGCACTGAACGGAAGCGACGGGCGAGTCGGATTCTAAACGAGGGAACCGGTAAAGGAAAGGCGGGGGGACGTCGGGTCGCCGGAGCCTCAGGTCCGGTTGGGACATTGAAGGAAACGGATGGAAGTCTCGGACGTAAAGACGGCTGGGGCTGTGGCAGGCAGGGGACTCAGACTTCGCACTGCAAGGGTGTTCTCTGGGGATGTGCTTTGCCTTGGGTGGCTCTGCCAGAACTGGCTCGGCAGGGTAGCGGTGATTGCCGGTTGGGGGTGATATTTTTTGGAAAGGGCCTCTCTCAAAAAACCCACCGCCCCGCCAGGGCTCTAGACACCCACCGGGAACGGCTTGGTGTGCGTCTCGGGGCTGAGCGCGATGCCGGTGAAGCGGCCCTCGAGCAGAGACATCAGCCCCGTGAACCAGTAGCCGACAACGAACAGCAGCAGGAAAGGCACGGTAATGTAGTTCTCGTTTAGGAGCGCGTAGTACACCGTGGTGGCGAAGTAGCCGCCGATCAGCAACTCGACCCAGGGAATCCATCCCAGCCGGCGCCGATACTGGGTTCGGCCAATCTTGTCTTGCTTGTTCTCAACCCGGTATTTCGGAGTCCGCGCGAAGGCACTCTGCTTGCCGACCAGGGCCTCGATCACCGCCAGTGTGTTGGTGAGGGTCAGGCCGATTCCAAGTGCCATCAGGAACGGCAGGTAGAGCAGCGCCCGCGGCCAGGTCTTGGGAAAAAGCTCCCGCTGCGACACCAGGTAGAAGCTGGAAATCGAAAACGTCGACGCCATAAACAGCGGCAGGTCGATGTACATCATCTGGAACCAGCCCTGGTAGAAGCGAATGATCATCGCCGGCAGGAGGAGCACGGAGAGCACGATCATGAGTGGATAGCTCAAGTTCGCAGTCAAGTGATACCAAGCCTCAATCTTGGTGTGCCGGGGAGCGTCGCTGTTGAGCACGCGAGGCAAAATCTTCTTCCCGGTCTGGATCAGACCCTTCGCCCAGCGGGCCTGCTGTGTCTTGAAAGCCGTCATCTCCACCGGCAGTTCGGCGGGGCACTCCACATCCTGCAGATAGACGAATTTCCATCCCTTGAGTTGAGCCCGGTAGGAAAGGTCGGTATCCTCGGTCAGCGTGTCGTGCTGCCAGCCACCGGCATCTTCGATGGCGCGCGTGCGCCACACGCCGGCCGTGCCGTTGAAGTTGAAGAAGACCCCGCTCGATGCGCGTCCGGAGTGTTCCAGCACAAAGTGTCCATCGAGCAGGATCGCCTCCACCTCAGTCAAGAACGAATAGTTGCGGTTGATGTGCGTCCACCGCGTCTGCACCATGCCGATCTTCGGGTCGGTAAAGTGATGAATGGTCTTCAGCAGGAAATCTTCCGGCGGGGTGAAGTCGGCGTCGAAGATCGCAATCAATTCGCCCTTTGCTGTCTTCATGCCTTCCTGAAGCGCGCCGGCTTTGAAACCTTCCCGGTTGTTGCGGTGATGGTAGGAGATGGGATGGCCCAGCGCGGCATAGCGCTCGACCAGGTCTCTGACGACTTCCACGGTCTCATCGGTGGAGTCGTCAAGCACCTGTATATCAAGCTTTTCCGGAGGATACTTCAACTTGCAGATGCAGTCGATCAGCCGCTCTGCGACGTAACGCTCATTGAACATCGGCAGCTGCACGGTGACGCGCGGCAGGTCTTCAAAGTGAGCGCCTGGCTCGGTCGTGCGCTTCCGTCGGTTCTTGTAGTAGAGATAAACCAGGGCGTAGCGATGCATGCCGTACGACGCCAGCAGAACCAAGACAATGAAATAAGGAACCAGCAGCGCAATATCAAACGCATTGGCGTGGTAGAGACCTTGGAAAGTTTTGTCGAGAAAGTGCTGGCGGATGTAGGGACCGATCCCCTTCGGACCAGAGTGGACGGCTGCCAGGCACGAAATGAGAGCGTCGTTCAGCGGGAGCTCCGGTACGGATGTTTCCGCAAGACCTTCATAAACTTTTCATTCTACCTGAAGCGGATGCACGGGCTGAGGCCGGCAGGCGGATGTAGCGATGAGGCCTACGGTTGGTCTGAGGCGGCGGGAATGACCTTCAGGGAGAGGTTTTGGCGCCCGCCTTTGTCCAGGCGAATGGCGGTTTCCCGACCCTGGTATTTTTTCAGATATTCCGGATCGAAATAATCGTCGCCCTCGAGATTCTCCCACGCGAAAAGTGTGTACTCGCCAGGGCGCAAGCCGTGCATGCTGAAGTGTCCGTGCTGGTCGGTCGCAACCTTCGCGTAGTGACTTTCCCGTTTGCGGTACTTCGCCTCAGGAACCGCGACCACCGCGGCGTTGGCGACCGGCTCGCTCTTGTCGTCCGCGACCATGCCGTCAACTGCGCCTGCCCCGGAGCTGACCGTCACCTCGACCGAGATCGTGCCGCCGGCAACGTCGAGACCGGAGGTGGCAACCTCGTTCGTGCCCGCCACCACCGACTCCACGAAGCAGTCACCGATCCCCTTGGAATCTCCCGACACCTCGACTTCGTACACTCCCGGCGGCACATTCTTCAATTCGAAGCTGCGGTCAGCCTTCACCCGGCCCATGCCAGGGGAGGCCACCGTGCCGTCGTCGGTGAATGTGGCTCCTTCGGAGACCTCGTCCTCACCCTGGGTGCGACGCAAATACACGACGAGCAGCGAAGCGTCGGCCTTCCCCCCATTGCCTGCGAGCCGCACTTTCCCGCGAACGGTCGCGCCCGCGAGCGGCGCGAGGCGGACGCCGTCCACATCCGCATCGTTGACTTCGACCGTCGAGCGGGCGACTTGAGGCCGATCGGCCATCACGGTCATGGCCATCACGGTATAAGCCCCGGGCGGGACATGCTGGATTTCGAACTTGCCGTCCTGGTCGACTTCGGAAGTGTTGTACATCGAGTTCGAATCACGGCCCCGCAAAAGGACCACCGCTTTCGTCCCTGGGGCCAAGCCCGCAACCGAGCCGCGAATTCGCACGGCGCGGACGCGGGCCAGAGAAAAATCCAGTGGCAGGTCGTCGTCCGCGTGCAGTTCGAGGGCGGCCGCCTGAGTTCGGTCCGGCGTGTTCGGGTAGTAGGTGGTGACGTAAGCCATATCTGGCTGGATCGTCGCCCGGTCATCGGAACTTTTCTGTGCGGGCACAAGGCTCTGGAAGTTAGGCAGGGGACTTGCTGAAACGTAGTATTTCCCGGCGAGCAAGCCACCGATACGATATTCGCCCACATCATTTGTCTGCGACGATCCGTTCGGTTCGAACTTGAAACGCCCGGAAGAAAACTTGCGGCGCAGTACAGTCACGTCAACGTTCGGCATCGGGTCGCCGTCTTCGTCAACCACCCGACCGGTGAGGATGGCGGCCGCGAGCATGTGCAGGGCCTGATCCTTCAGTTCCTGCCCAGCCTCAAGCGACAGAACCGTCCCTTCGGAGCGGCGCAGCTTCGCGTCGACCTCGATGTAGCCGGTGCGCTCCACAAATAGCCGGTAGCGTCCGGGATGAATGCCGGCGACCTTGAAGTGCCCGTCCTGATCGGAAGTCGCGGTGTAATTGCCGCCCTCGTCCTGATTCTCACCGATCAGCTCGACGATGGCTTTCTTGAGAGGCTCGCCAGCGGGTTCCCTCAGCACCTTGCCTTCGAGCGAAGCCGGCCCGTTCAGGTTTGGAAGGACTGGATCCTCGGACGCCACACTGCTCGGGAGCGTGACCAGGCACGCGAAGATGAGAACCAGTCTCATGCCATCCATTGCGGGGAGGGTTTAGTTGAGGAAGTACGTCCGATACAACGTGTCGCGTTGAACGGGCTTAAAGCCGGCATCGCGGATGATGCGGCGCAATTCTTCTTCGGTGGTCGAGTTGGTGACGCCCGCCGCGCGGACCACATTCTCCTCCAGCATGACGGACCCCACGTCGTTCCCGCCAAAGCGCAGCCCCATCTGGCAGACCTTCAACCCCTGCGTTACCCAACTGGACTGAACATTCAGGAAATTCGATAGATATTGCCGAGAGATCGCGAGAACCTTCAGGTACTCGACGGCAGTGGCCTCATCCCAATGGCGCCCGCCGAGTGCGGTATTCGCCGGCTGAAAGCTCCAGGGGATGAAAGCGGTGAATCCGCCGGTTTCTTCCTGCAACTCGTACAAGCGCTGGAAGTGGTTGATGCGGTGCTCGTAGCCCTCCCCTACACCGAACATCATGGTCGCGGTGGTCCGCATGCCCAGTTGATGTGCGGTACGATGCACGCTGATCCAGTCCTCCGTCAGGCATTTGAGGCGAGCGATCTTATAGCGGACTTCGTCGTCCAGGATCTCCGCGCCGCCGCCCGGGATCGAGTCGAGCCCCGCGTCGCGCAATCGGGCGATCGTATCCCGCAAGCTGAGGTTGCTATGCTCCGCAATGGCCAGGATTTCCGAGGCCGAGTAGCAGTGCAGGTGGACCTTGGGAAAGCGCTCCCGGATGCCGCGCAGCATCCGCTCGTGCCACTCGATCTTCAAATCCGGATGCAGGCCCCCCTGCATAAGAACCCCGGTGCCGCCCAGTTCCACGGTCTCGCGGATCTTTTCGTAGATGGTCTCAAACTCGAGGATGTAGCCCTGTTTGGCGGCGGGCCCTTTCAGCGGACGGTAAAATGCGCAGAATGTGCAATATTCCGTGCAAAAGTTCGTGTAATTGATGTTGCGATCGATGATGTAGGAGACCACGCCCTCCGGGTGCAACTTGCGGCGCACGGCGTCGGCTTCCATGCCGATGCCGATCAGGTCATCAGACTGGAACATTTCGAGGGCTTGTTGCTTGCTCAGAGTCATATCCGGAACCGAACCTGCTGGGATGATTCTAAAGGAGGAAGCGGGGTTCCTCCAAACCCGGCCTCGGGCTATGCAACCCCCCGTTCGGCCGCATGGGATCCGCTTTCCGAGCCCGCCCCGCTCGATTTTCGATAGCGCAGGTAGGTCCACAGAGCAGCCATCCCCGCAACCATGGACATTCCGATGAGCACAAACAGCGTCGGCTTGGTGTACTTGTTGAAGAAGCGAAGAAAATGCCGACCGTACAGGACCCCGAGGAAGGCCAGAATTCCGTAACGCAAGCCTCTGCCCAGTGTCAGCGCCGCCAGAAACTTCCGGCGGGAATACTGCATGGCGCCGGCCGCCAACAGAAACGGAACGATCGGAAAGGGAGGGGGCAGCAGAGCCGGCACCGCGACCGCCCAGAATCCCCAACGCTCGAACCTGCTGTAGAACGCATCGGCGCGACCCCGACCGATCCGGCGCTCGAGCGTCTCCTTCCCGCCCTTGCGGGCAAGGCGATAGGTGACGTACCCGCCGATCACGGAGCCCAGCGTGGCCATGGCCGCGTAGTAGGTCCACTGGTTGTGGTGATGAACCGCGAACCAGATGGTCAGCACGTCCATGCTGCCGGGCAGCGGGATCAGTGAATTGTCCGCCAGACCGAGCAACAGCAGCCCGGGGCCACCGAGGTGGCGCAGCCAATTCCACAGCTTCGACGCGAGCAACAGCCCAAGGGGTAGAGTCATTGCAGGCCCTCGACGCGGTCGAGGATGGAAGACATCATAAGGCGGCTAGGAGGTCGCAAACTTCGCGACTTCCAGAAACTGGAGAGCCGGAGCCCGGGGCAAAGCTCCGCACTCCGCAGCATAACGATAGAACAGCTGAAGGCCTTCCAGGCAACCCGCATCCAGGTGGTAGTGAATGTTTTCTGTGAGGTAAGTGCGCACTTCGGCTTTGGAGAGTCCCACCCGCCCGGCCCACTCCCGCGCGATGAAGTCGACGTTCTCAGCCTGCAAGCCGTGATCCCGCGAGGTCTGGAAAATGCTAGCCAGATCGGCCGGAGCATTCGCCAGCGCAGCGCGCCGAATCGCCCATACCGCGAACACAAACGGCTTGCCCGTGAAGCGAATCCATTCTTCCGCCAGATCAAAGGCGAGGTACCGGGAACGATCGACCTGCAAGGCGGTATCTCCGATGAGGAGGCCGGCGTCGTGTTCCCGCAGCATCCGATCGACGTCCGGAGCCATCGAGGTGAACCTCCGTCCCGAACCGAGCCAGCGCTCAAACAGCACCTTCGTCAGCGCAACCGAAGTCATGGATGAAGTGTCCAGAGCCACCGTCTGAATCTTTTCGAGTGGAACCTTGCTCACCAGGAGAATCGAACGCACCGCGCGGCGGGCGGCGATCGCTACTCCCGGAATGATCGCTAGATCAGGAATCTGTGCATAGGCCGCAGCGGGAATGATACCGATGTCGGCGGCGCCCGAAAGCAATTCGGCTGCGCAGGCAGAGGGTACAGTGTAAGAAACATCGAAATCCGAGCCTCGGGGTCCATGTTCGAAGTCCCACATTAAAGGCACAGTGTTCAAGAAAGAAATTGTAGAAATGCGAAGACGGCTCATGTCACTAGGTTTGATTCTAGCAAAGCCCTGTGAGTCGCTCCCCGGGACAGGGTTTTTTGCGGTCGTGTGTGGACGGTTCTTTGGAGGCTTTTTGTGTCGAGAGCAACTTCCACGGTGGGTCGGCCGTTGGCGGAATAGATCCTGCAGGAGCTGGCACTCGGCATCCCACGCCTTACGGCTCGGACAGAGCGGAACGTTGATCGATCGATCGGGTGGCCGGGGGCTCACCCCCTCCTGAGTGGCATGGCGCGCCGGGTCGCGGCCGCCGCTCAGCCGGGCGCGATCGCCGCCAAGGGTGAGACGCGGCGCCGCAGAATTTGCCGATTCGCAACCGGATCATCAGGGGCATGTCGATCGGCCTGCTGGTGGTCGAAGCCGCTGAATCCAGGGGCACGCGCATCCCGGCAGGTTGCGCGCTGGAACAGAATCGCGCCGCGTTCGCCGTGGCCGGAAACGTAACCAACAGGAATTCCTGGGGCCCGACGACGCTCCTCCAGCAGGGGTGCGCAGCCGCCCGCGACCGGGGAAGACGCGTGGGAAGAATTCCCTGAAACCATTCGCCTTGCGCTTGCTCCGGCCCGGCCCGATGAATCCAAGCAGGAAGGAACCGCATCTATTCCGAAGCGACATTCCCAAAGCGACGACCCACCGAGCCCGCACGAGCGCAGAATTCTGGTCTTGCTCAAGGCGGATGAAGCCACCCACATCGACGAAATTGTGGAGCGCATGGAGCCGGAACCGTCGTCTGAAATCTTGCGGCGTTGTTCGAGCCGGAACTTGCGGAGAAGGCGAAGCAGCGGCGGGGGGAAAATTTTGGGAAGACCTCTTAGTTCTTAGGTTCTTGGCTCGAGCTGCGAGCTCGTGTTCCGACGCGGCGAGCAAGGCCTCCGGCGGTCGTGCGGATGTGGGTCGGACGGTTCTAATGCAACGTGGGCCGAGCTGCCGACGGTCCACGAAGCCGGGTGCTCGAGGTGGGCTCCTAGTGCTGAGCTCGAAGCTCGAGGCTGAACTCGTAACTTGTTCCCGGCATCAAATTCGTGCTAGCTTCAAAACCATACGCCCAGCAACGAGGGAAACATTGTCCAAAGGTTTAGTCATTGTCGAATCGCCCGCCAAAGCGAAAACAATCCAGAAGTACTTGGGGAAGGGATTCACGGTGGAGGCCTCGCTTGGCCACGTGAAAGACCTGCCCAAGAGCACGCTGGGGGTTGACACTGACAACGATTTCGATACGGAATACATCGTCATTCCGGGCAAAGAAAAGGTCCTCGCCAAGCTGAAGAAGCTGGCCGAGTCCGCTGACCATATCTACCTCGCGCCCGACCCGGACCGCGAAGGTGAAGCCATCGCCGCGCATTTGGCCGATGAATTGGGCGGCAACGGCGACAAGAAGAAAAAGAAGAGAAAAGATAAAGATAAAGATAAGGATACCAACGGGCTGCGCATTCAGCGCGTGACGTTCAACGAAATCACCCAGCGGGCGGTCCGCGAAGCCTTCGAACATCCCCGACAAATTGACCAGAACCTGGTGGACGCGCAGCAGGCGCGCCGGGTCTTGGACCGGCTGGTCGGCTATCAGGTGTCGCCGCTTTTGTGGGACAAAGTCCGGCGCGGCCTTTCCGCCGGACGTGTGCAGACCGTCGCCTTGCGTCTGATCGTTGAGCGTGAGCGCGAGATCAAGGCCTTCGAAAAGAAGGAATACTGGACCATCGACGCGCACCTGGCTGGCCCCAAGCCGCCCGCCTTCGACGCCCGCTTTGTCGGCCGGGGCGAAGAGAAAATTGAAGTGGGCAACGGCGAAGACGCCGAGAAAATCCGCGCTTTCGTCGAGACAGCGGACTGGCTGGTGCGCTCGGTCGAACGCAAAGAGCGCCGCCGCAACGCCACCCCTCCCTTCACAACCAGCAAGCTGCAGCAGGACTCCGCCCGCAAGCTCCGCTTCAGCGTGAAGCGCACCATGATGATCGCCCAGCGCCTGTATGAAGGCGTGGAACTGGGCGAAGACGGCCTGGTCGGCCTCATTACTTATATGCGTACCGATTCGACCCGGGTCTCGAACGAGGCGCTGACCGAAGTCCGCGAAATGATCGGGAAGGACTTTGGGCCGCAATACCTGCCTGAACAGCCCAACACTTTCAAGTCGAAGAAAGGCGCGCAGGAAGCGCACGAAGCGATTCGTCCGACCGCGGTAGCCCGCCATCCCGACTCGATCAAACAGTACCTCAAGGAAGACGAGTACAAAGTCTACAAACTGATCTGGCAGCGCTTCATTGCTTCGCAGATCATGCCCGCCGTCTTCGACCAGACCACGGTCGACATCGACGCCCAGCAGGGAAGCGACAGCTACTGGTTCCGCGTGACCGGTTCGGTGATGAAGTTCGACGGTTTCCTGAAGGTCTACGAAGAATCCAAGGAGGGCAAGGACGACGAGGACGAGGAATTAAAGCACAAGCTTCCGCCGCTCGAGCCGGGCCAGAAGCTGACACTCAAGGAACTGAAGCCCGAGCAGCACTTCACCGAGCCGCCGCCGCGCTACAACGAAGCGTCACTGGTGAAGGAGTTGGAAGAGCGTGGCATCGGCCGTCCGTCAACCTACGCAACCATTCTGACCACCATCCAGGAGCGCCAGTACGTCACCAAGACGGGGGGCAAGTTTTCCCCGACCGAGATCGGCCTGGTCGTCACCGATCTGCTGGTCGAGAACTTCCGCGACATCTTCGACGTGGCTTACACCGCTCGTCTGGAAGAGGAGCTGGACGAAGTCGAGGAAGGCAAGGAGAAGTGGACTGACACGCTGGCCGAGTTCTACAAGAAATTCCAGAAGGACCTCAAATACGCTGAGAAGCACATGGAAAACATCAAGCGTATGGAGAAGCCCACGGACGAGAAATGTGAGCGGTGCCAGTCTCCCCTGGTCATCAAGTGGGGCAAGCACGGGTCCTTCTACGCCTGCAGTTCCTACGACAAGGAGAATCCGGACAGCTGCACCTTCACCAAGGAAAATCCTATCAACCTGCCCGATCTCGACTCGGCCGACGTGCAGGAGACTGCGCAGGAAGAGTATTGCGAGAATTGTGGCCGCGTGATGGTGCTGAAGCGCGGCCGCTTCGGCCAATTCATGGCCTGCACCGGCTATCCGGATTGCAAGACCACCCGCCGTCTCGACCAGGGCAAGCGCGTGCCCGACATTCCGCTGGATGAACCCTGCCCGAAATGCGGCCGCAATCTGATGATTCGCCACGGACGCTATGGTGAATTCACGGCCTGCTCGGGCTATCCCGATTGCAAGTTTGTGAAACAGAACTTCATCGGCATGAAGTGCCCGCTGTGCAAGGATGGGGACCTGGTGGAGAAGAAGGCGCGCAAGGGCAACACTTTCTACGGCTGCTCGAACTACCCCAAGTGCAAGTTCACCGCGGCCCACAAGCCCATCAACGAGAAATGCCCAAGTTGCAGCCACGAATTCCTCGTGGAAAAAAATCTGAAGGCCGGTCCGGTCATTGCCTGTCCGAACAAGGAATGTGATTACGAGCGCCCCGTGCCGCCCGCCCAGGCTGCAGAGGCAGGCGCCTGAGACAGTTTCGGGTTTGGTAGGATGAGGCGGGCAGGCGGCGCAAGTTTTGCGCCCGCCCGGGGGACTGCTCATCGAGACGTTAGGCCGTTCAATCGAACATTTTCCGGAGGTTTTCCGCATGCCAACCAAGCCCACGACCGCCGATGCCGACCTGATCCTGAAACTCTACGACGCCCGCCGTGAAGCGGAAATGCGCAAAGCCCGGCAATGGTGGACAGGAACCTTCTGGCCCACCACGGTCGATGATGTTCTCCAGGTGATGCGTGCGAGCGGACAGGAAAATGCCTGGTACCGTCAAGTGCTCGGTTACTGGAACATGGCGGCATCCTTCGTTCTGCACGGAGCGTTGAACGAAGACCTTTTCCTCGAATTGTCTTTCAGCGGCGAAATGTACCTCATCTACGCGAAGCTCCAGCCCATCCTCAAAGAACTTCGTGAGAAAACCCAGAATCCCCTGCTCGTCGCCAATATCGAGAAACTGATTACCGGGTCGAAGACGGGCCGGGAGCGCCTCGCGCAGATGCGGAAGAACGTGGAAAACCGCCGTAAAGCGCTGGCCGAAGCTCCCGCCGCCAAGGCGAGCTAAGCGGCGCTCTCCACCTAGGAGATGTACTCCCGGATGTATTCGTCCTGGGTGTGCGCCAGGGTGTGGAGATCCCCGTCAAAAATCACTTTGCCGTCCCGCAAAATCAGAAAGCTCAGCGGAACTTCTGTGCGGCCGCCGGGCGGGACCCGCCGCATCTGGTTCGCTTGCACGTCAAAGTAGTGGTTCGCCATGGTGAAGGCATCCTGCAAGCGGTGGGTGACGAGCAACGAACTGGTCCTGTAAACGTCCCGTTGCTTTACGATCAGCTCGACGATCGTGGTCGAAGTGACCGGATCCAGGCCGCCGGTGGGCGAGTCGTAGAGTAGAGTCTCGGGCTGGGTGATGATGGCCCGAGCGATTGCAACCCGCCGCCGCATGCCGCCCGAGAGTTCGGTCGGGAACATATCCAGCGTATGTTCGAGCTCGACGAAGCGCAACGCTTCGCGGACGCGGCGCTCGATCTCTTCGGTCTCGACCGTGGCCTCTTCCATCAGCCGGTACGCGACGTTGTCGCGCACGGTCAGTGAATCGAACAGCGCGCTCTCCTGGAAGACAATTCCCACCTTGCGGCGAAGTTCGAAGAGTTGCTCCTCCGGCATGGAGGTGATGTCTTCCCCCAACGTGTAGATGTGTCCGCGGTCGGGCTTGATCAGCCCCAGCGCCAGCTTCAGGATCGTGCTTTTCCCAGATCCGGCGACCCCGAAGAGAGCCTTGGTTTCTCCGCGGGGCAGACGGAACGAAATGCTGTCCAGCACCACCTTGTCTTCGAAGGCGATGGAGACCTCCTCGAACACAATGACGTCATTCGCCGGATGCCGGCTTGCCGTAACCGGAGCCGCAACGGGCAGAGGAGGAGTCGGCATGCCTAGGATCCCAGGACCACCATCAGCAGTCGGGTCACAAAGACGTCGATCACGATAATCAGGAGCATCGCGGCCACCACGGCCTCCGTGGTGGCGCGTCCGACGCCCTGGGTGCCGCCCTTGGTCGACAGCCCGTAATAGCAACCGACGGTCGCGATGATAAAGCCGAACACCAGGGGCTTGCACAGCCCCATGAATACGTCCGCGAAGACCAGGGTCTGCCACGCGTTGCTCCAGTACTCATGGGAGTCCAGGCCCAGCAGCATTCTCGCCACAACGTTGCCGCCGATCAGTCCCATCAGGTCCCCGAGAATCGTGAGGAAGAACAGCATGATCACCGTGGCCACGACCCGGGGCGTCACCAGCTTCTTCATCGGATCGGTGCCCAGCGCCCGCATGGCGTCGATTTGCTCGGTGACGATCATGGAACCAAGTTCGCTGGCCATCCCGGATGAGTTCCGCCCCGCCACCACCAGTCCGGCGAGCACCGGCCCGAGTTCCCGCACGATGCCAATCGAAACCAGTTGGCCGATGACCGTGGTGGCGCCAAAGCGGGACAGTGTGGTCGCGCTGTTGAGCGCCAAAGCGGCCCCGGTGAAGAACACGGCGCTCAGAACGATCGGCAACGAGCCAAATCCGACCAGGTCGGCCTGCTGCAGCATATCGGCAACATAGAGGGGCTTGCGGAACAGGTTCGCCACCGACCGCCACGACAGGAGGGAATATTCCTGCAGGGATAGGATTTTCTTCTTGGCGAATTCCGAAGGCGAGATGAATTCGATACCGCTCAGCAAATCTCCAGCTGCCATGGTTTGCTCCGTCGCACTTGCCCGAACTATAACAGAGGCAAAGGCCGCTTTCAGCCGTTCGAGTTTCAGTCCAGAAGGGTGTCGATGTTTAGGCGGCAGGTGCGAAAGGAAGAGGCAGGCTGAAGGCTGATACCGGGAAGGCCGAGAACTGAGAAGCGAAAACCGAGAACCGAGAACCGTTCCCCTCTCCTACTCTCGTCCCTTCTTCTTGATTTCAATATTCAGCCGCTTGATTTTCTGATTCAGAGTAGACAACGGCACCCGGAACCGCTCCGCCGCCTCGGTCTGGTTCCAGTTGCACTTCTCCAGCATGTCGGTGATGATGCGCCGCTCGCAATCCTCCAGAATGTCGAACAACGACGCGTCCGGACGATGCTCCAGCACCGGGAACGGTGTGCCGCGACCGGCGATCTGGTCCGGAAGGAGGTCCACGCCGATCTCCTGCCCCGAGGACAGCACAACCGCACGCTCGATGACGTTTTCCAACTCGCGCACGTTCCCCGGCCAGGAGTAGCCGACCAGCGGCCGGAGCCCCTCGGGCGTGAGGCGCCGATATTGCCGTTCGTTCTCCTCGGAGTACTTTCTCAGGAAGTGCTCGACCAGCAGCGGGATGTCTTCCTTGCGCTGACGAAGGGGCGGCAGATCGACGGTGATGACGTTAAGCCGGTAGAACAGATCTTCGCGGAATTTGCCTTCCCGCACCAACTGGCGCAGGTCTACGTTCGTGGCCGCGATGATGCGCACGTCAACCTGCAGTTCATGAATGCCGCCCAGGTGCATGAACTTGCGATCCTGCAGCACACGCAGGATCTTGCTTTGGGTGTCCATGCCCATGGTGCCGATCTCGTCGAGAAACAGCGTTCCCTTGTCTGCGACTTCAAACAGGCCCTTCTTGGAGGCGATCGCGCTGGTGAATGCGCCCTTGACGTGCCCGAAGAGAGTGGACTCGAGTAGATCGGGCGGCATCGACCCGGTATTGACCGGAACGAACGGCCGGTCCCGTCGCGTCGAGTGCAGGTGAATCGCCTTTGCGATGAGTTCCTTGCCGGTGCCGCTTTCGCCTTGCAGCAGCACGGTCGATCGGCTGGGCGCGACTTGGGCCACCAGGTCGAAAATCTTCAGCATCGCCTCGCTCTTGCCGACGATGTGCTCGAAGTTGTAGCGTTGCTTCAGCGCCCGCTTCAGCTGGACATTTTCTTCTTCAGCGCGATGTCGGGCCACGGCAGCGCGCACGTCGGCGAGCAGCTTCTCATTGTCCCAGGGCTTCTGAATGAAGTTCGCGGCGCCGGATTGCATGGCCTTCACGGCGTTTTCGACCGTGCCGTAAGCGGTGATCATGATCACCGAGAGCCCCGGATCCTGAGCGTGCATGTCCGCCAGGATATCCATGCCGTTGCGGTCGGGCAGGGCGAGATCGAGCAGGATCAGGTCAAAGGCCCGTTGACCGATCCGGTTCAGGCCCAACTGCCCGGTCGCGGCAGTCTCCACGTCGTAACCTTCCATCTCGAGCAGAGTCTCGAGAGACTCGCGGATTTCAGCCTCGTCGTCGATGATCAGCACCGAGCCTGCCATCGCCGGCGCCTCGGCATCGTTCAACTTGCTGCGGGGGATGACGGCGGCTTCAGACATGGACGGCCTTCCTGGTCAGAGGGAAATCCAGGTAGAACGTCGTCCCCTCGCCGGGGCGACTCTCCACGCGAATCTTGCCTGCGTGTTCCTGGATGATGCCGTAGGTGACGGAAAGCCCGAGCCCGGTGCCGCGGTTTTGGCCTTCCTGCGGGGTAGTCTTGGTCGTGAAGAACGGATCGTAAATGCGGGCAATGTGCTCGGGCGCGATTCCGCTGCCCGTGTCGGAAACCGCCACCGTCACGCCATTTCCGTTCGACGTGACCACGCGCAGCCTGCCTCCTCCGGCCATGGCATCCTTGGCGTTCAGAAACAGGTTCAGAAACACCTGCTGCAACCTTCCCGTGTTGCCCTGGATCAGCGGCAGATGATCCGCCAGCTCGTCCTCGACGGTGATGCGCGATGTCTTGAACTGGTGTTCGAGCAGCGCCAGCGTGTCGGTGACGATCTTGTTGACATCAACGTCGGCAAACTCGGCCCCGCTGGTCCGCGAAAAGTTCAGCAGGTTGTTCACGATCTCCGACGCCCGGAAGGTTTGCCGCGTGATCTTTTCGAGCAAGCCGGCCTTTTGCGGGTCCGACTGCAGTTGCTTGGAGAGCATCTGCGTGTAGGAGGAAATCACCGCCAGCGGGGTATTGACTTCGTGCGCCACGCCCGCGGCCAGCAGTCCGATGGACGATAGTTTGTCCGCCTGCGAGAGCTGCGCTTCCAGGTCCACGCGCTCCGTGATGTCGTCCATGATGATCAGCCGCCCGATCACGTTGAACTTCTTCGTAACCAGGGGAGCAATGGCCGCGTTGATGGTGCGCACTTCGCCCGCGGGCGTGGGGAGCCGGAACTTGTACAGATTGTGAATCCCCGGATTCTGCCGGACCCGATAGAACTCCTCGACGAACTCCGGCGGAAAGATTTCGCTCAGCGGTCGAGTCAGCGCCTGCCAGCGCGGCAGGGCATACATCACTTCCATCTGCGAGTTCCAGGACTCGACGCGGTCGGCCAGATCCACCGCCAGCACTCCGACGTTAATCGACTCGACGATGTTCTCGTTGAAGTCCTTCAGCCGCTCGTACTCCGCAACTTTCTGCTCGAGCGAGGCATAGAGGCGCGCGTTCTGGATGGCAATGCCGACGTAGCCGGCCAAGGTTTCGAGCAACTCCACGTCTTCGCTGGTCAGGAAGTCGCCTTCCATCGTCTTGCCGAGGCCAAGTACGGCAATCGCCTTCCGTTGCGCCCGGCAAGGGATGTAATAGTTCAGATCCAGCCGGGCGACGCTGTTCTGCGCGCTGGGAGTCTCACGCGGCACCTGGTGCGTGTTCTCGAAGAACAGGTGTCCGGCTTCCATCTCAGGGCGCTGCGCGCTCAGGAAACTCAGGTCCAGGCCGCTGGTCTGCGCCATGCCGAAGGATTTCGCCAGCACGAAGTGGTCGGCCGGCTCCCCGGCAACGAGAAAAATTGCGATCCGATCGACCAGCAGCGTGCTCGAAAGCCGATCCACCACCGAAGCCAGCATCTCGTCCAGGTCGGTCTCGGCGCTCAGTTCGCGCCCGAATTCAATGAGCGTCTTCCGATAGTCATAGCGCGTGCGGTAGAAGAACTGATCGACTCGGTCCTGAATCCACTTGCGGACGGGATCAAACAGCAGGGCGGTGACCACCATCGCCAGGATCAGCCCCGCCGGACCGGTGCTGGGAATGCGCGCGTGCACAAGCTCCACCACCCCGGCCACCAGGGCGAAGTAGAGTCCCACCACTGCCGCCGCTGCCAGCGTGTAAACCATGCCCCGCTTGAAGATCAGGTCCACGTCCATCAACCGATAGCGGAAGATCGCATACCCGAAGGTGAGCGGCAGAAGCCCCAGCGACAACACCGACACTTTCATCGCGGTGGTCGGCAGGGACCCGCCCAGGTAGGGCACAACGTACAGCAGCGTGAAGGGCGTGATCGCCAGGATCGTGCCGCGCGTGACCCACTTCAATTGCTGCCGCAGAATCGGAGTGCTCGAGCGCCGGTAGCTGTTCCAGAGCACCGCCGCCGAGAGCGCGAAGAAAGTCGCCAGGTACAGCATCTCCAGCCGGTCCAAGTTCCAGCGCAGCCGTTCGCTGGCCACCAGAAACCTCATGGCGACCCCACGAATCGCCAGCAGGATCGCTCCCGGCACATACACCAGGGCCACCGCCCAGCGGTGCTTGCGCACGAACTCACGCTTCTCCGGGAACGTCAGAACAAAGTGCAGGAACAGAGCGGGCTGGAGCATCCACGCCGTTATGTTGCTCCACAGAATGATGAGGTCAAATTCGTTCAGCTTGCCGGTGTAGTGGAAGGAGTAAAGAATGAACGATACCAGGCAGAAGACGTAGAAGTGCGTCGCGCTCGGTGCGGTCCAGCGGCGGAGCAACACGTAAATGCCGATTCCCAGGTAGATCAGCGCGATTAGCCGCAGCCAGTCGCTCAGCGATCGATCTGCGGGAACCAGAATGACCACGGAATCCACCGCTACGGAGCGACGAACGACCGAATAGGTGGCTTTCGACCACACTCCGATCCCGTAAATCTGCCGCTGCAATCCGGAAGCGGCCTTCACCTCGCGGCCGTTCACGGTAGAAAGCTGATCGCCCTCACGGATACCGGCCTTATCTCCCGGGCCGTTCGGCTCGACCCGGTCTGCGACCAAGCACCCGCCCCGCTCCACCCACCACACCCCGTCAGAGGGAATCTGGAACTCGTGCTCTTTTTGGAAATTGATCCAGGCGAAAACGCACGCGGCCACCGTCAGCAGGAACAGAAGACCCGCAGTAAATCGAATTTGGAAGTCCTTGTTCATCGGCCCAAAGGGGGAAACCAAGGCGGCCGGACGCGACGGCTCCGAGACTGCCCGGGAAGACATTAGCAACTTCACTGCCACGTTCTGGTCCTTGCCTAAGGCCGCTAAATCACTTACTGCAAGCGACTTCCATGATTATAGAGGCTGTACTGAACGCCGAATACGGCTTTTGGAAGGTTTCTCTGCGATTCCGTATCCCCCTGTTAGATCTAGTATTTACGTCGAAAACCACAATCGCGTCCGAGCAATTCCCCGGTCCACAGGCTGCTCGGGTAATATTCTGTTTTCCATGACAAGCCTTGAACAAATCGCCGACCTCGAACGACGCTACCTTCTCCAAACTTACAGCCGCTACCCCGTCGCCTTTGAGCGTGGCAAGGGTGTCTTCCTTTACGGCCTCGACGGCAAGAAGTACCTCGACTTGGTCTCCGGCCTCGGAGTGAACGCTCTCGGTCACGCGCATCCGAGAATCGTCAAGACGATTCGCGATCAGGCCGCGCGTCTGATCCACATTTCGAATCTCTACTACCACGAGTACCAGGGGCGGCTGGCCGAGAAGCTGTGCGCCCTGTCTGGACTCAAGCGCGCTTTCTTCTCCAACAGCGGTACGGAAGCGATCGAAGGTTCGATCAAGCTGGCGCGACTGGCCAGCCACCGCGTGGGAGGTCCCGAGAAGAGCCGTCTGATCGGCCTCGAGGGCTCCTACCACGGGCGCACCTTCGGCGCGCTGTCGCTCACCGGCCAGGACAAGCACCGCAAAGGCTTCGAGCCGTTGCTGGAAGAGGTCACCTTCGTGCCCCGCAACAATATCGAAGCTCTGCGCGCGGCCGTCAACGACCTCACTTGCGCCATCGTTCTGGAGCCCATTTTCGGAGAAGGCGGCATTCTCGAATGTTCGGTGGAATTTCTGAAAGAATGCCGCGCCTTGGCCGACCGACACCAGGCCGCGCTGGTCTTCGATGAAATCCAGTGCGGTCTTGGCCGCACCGGCAGTTTCTTTGCCTTCCAGGCGCTTGGAGTGACGCCCGATATCGTCGCCATTGCGAAACCCATTGCGGCCGGTCTTCCGCTCGGCGCCTTCCTGGCGAAGGAGGAATTTGCGTCGGCAATCTCGGCTGGGCAACATGGGACGACTTTCGGTGGAGGTCCGCTGGCCTGCCGCGTCGCACTCGAGTATCTGGCGATTGTGGAAGAGGAAAATCTGCTGGCGAATGTAACTAAAGTTGGCGCGTACCTGACGCAGCAGTTGCAGCAGCTAGTGGAAGACTATGCAGCCGCCAAGGAAGTCCGCGGTCGCGGATTCATCCAGGGCATCGATCTCGAAATCCCCAGCCGTCCGATCGTCGAGCAAGGCCTCGCCCAGGGTGTTCTATTCAATAGCACCCAGGACACCGTGGTGCGCTTCCTGCCGCCGTTCCTGCTAGAGGAACAACACGTGGACAAGGGTATCCGCGTGCTCCGCAAGTTCCTGGGCAAGAAGCGTCGACGGGCTGCCTAAAAAAAAACGGGGAGCCGAAGCTCCCCATCACAGAAGCGACAGAGGCGATATCACTCCAATAGACTCCGGCACGCCGGAAAGAGTTGTCCTCCCTCCGAAAGATAGCAGCGTGAATCAGAAGATCGCCGGACAAATCTTCCCGCAGGACGCTCCTCGCATCGAGGAGTTGTTCGCCGCGATCGATAGGGGCCGGATGCGTTACCTGCGGGCCGGCTCTGGTCCGTCCCTGATTCTTCTCCATGGCCTGATGGGTTATTCGTTCTCCTGGCGATTCACGATTCCCGCGCTTTCCCGCCAGGCCACGGTTTACGCCGTCGACAGTTTGGGGGCCGGCTACTCCGATCGTCCCGCTGGACTTGATTGCCGCCTCCGCTCCCAGGCTGCGCGATTGCTCGGCTTCCTGGACCGGGTGGGGATCAGTTCCTTCGATCTCGTGGGCACCTCCTACGGCGGGGCCGTGGCCATGATGGCGGCATCGATGTGTGCGCAGCGTCCCGCTCTCCAGTTGCGAAAGCTTGTCCTGGTGGCGCCCGTAAACCCCTGGTCCCCACACGGACGCCGGCTCGCCCCCTTCCTCGGAAGCAAGCTAGGCTCCACGCTGTTCGCGCGCAGCGTCGACCACATGCATTGGACCTTCCCGTACTGGCTGGCCCGTCTGTTCGGCGATCCAAAGCGCATCCCGCCGGGCACGCTCGAAGGCTATGTCGCCCCCGTATCCGTCCCGGGCAGCTTCGAGTACGCGCTTGGAGTCGTCCGGCACTGGACCGAGGGCCTGCGGGAACTGGAGTCCATCCTTCCGCGGATCGCTGACTTACCCACGCTGCTGATCTGGGGCTCAGCGGATGCAGCCGTGTACGTCCAATCCGCTGAAAAACTGCGTCAGCATTTCAAGCAGTGTGATCTCGTGGTGTATCCGGGAGTCGGTCATCTCCCATACGAAGAAGTGCCCGACCAGTTCAACGCGACGCTGATCGATTTTCTCACGCGCAGCAACTCCGCGTGACCGCTCCGCACGATTCACTCCGCCGTGTGCAGCCCACGCGGCAGTCGCGGTAAGATCAGCTTGCGTTTCGAAGACAAACCTACATGGGGCAAGCATTTCTCGACACCCTTCGGGGTTACATCACGGACTATGGCTATTGGGCCGTGGGCATTTCTCTCCTGCTCGAAAACGCGGGTATTCCTTTGCCCGGCGAGACGATTCTGTTGCTGGCGAGCTTCCTCGCCTATTCCCAGAACGAGCTTCAACTTCCTTACATCATCCTGGTGGGAATATGCGCCGCGACCCTGGGGGATAATCTTGGATATGCCATTGGATATCGCGGCGGGCGCCCCCTGCTCGATCGTTACCGGCACACCTTCCGCATCGCTCCCGCCACCCTCGAGCGCGGCGAGCGCCTTTTCGAGCAATATGGAGCGGTCACGATTTTCTTCGCCCGCTTCGTCGTCGGCCTGCGCGTCATCGCCGGGCCGCTCGCCGGCGTGCTGCGCATGCAATGGAAGCGCTTCGCCCTGTTCAATTTCATGGGTGCTGTGTTGTGGGTGAGCGTGATCTCCGTGGTGGGATACAAATTCGGCAAGCACTGGGACCGGCTCGTTGCCTACATCAAGGACCTTAATATTGGCATCGCGATCCTCGCCGTGGTGGTGATTCTGTTCCTCTGGCTATGGCGCAAGAAGCGCAACCCGTAGACGGCTCGAAGCGAACCAGCCCGGTCGGACGGCGTCCCGCCCGTCGAGGCGGAGTCCGCCCGGCCTGTCATCCCGGCGGGCGCTGGTTACGAAAGGCCTAGCAACACCCCCACCTGATTGCTGCCGCTGCGCCGCGGTGCTAGGCTCAGGACCGACACCCGCATGAGTGCTTCCCACGAATCCAACAAGACGCCGCTCGGTGCGCGACTTGCGCATCTGGTCCACTTCGTTCGCTTCGAATCAGCCGACATCTGGGTCAAATTCCTGCTCGCACTGCTGGGCCTCGCGCTGGCTTTTGCGGCAGCTCTGTTTTCCACCGTTTCCCGTAATTCTGGCAACCTCTGGGCGACGTTGGTGCTGGCCTCAGCCGCGCTGATGCTCGCCACCCTGGTCGGGCTGACCACGGTTCCGCACCTTGCCCGCCGGGTTGCGATGGCCCGCCTTCGGGACGCAGTCGACTACGAAGTCACGCGCGCCGGAATCGTCTACGCGATCAGCGCGGTGCTCATCGGAATCGCCGCGCTGAACACCGGCAACAATCTGCTTTACATCGTGCTCGCGGCCATGCTGGCCGCCATCCTGGTCTCCGGCATCGCCTCCGCGCTTGTTCTACGGGACCTCGAACTCGACATCCGTTTGCCCGAGCACGTGTTCGCCGGTAAGCCCGTTCTCGGACGCATCCTGCTGCACAACCCGCGCCGCTGGCTGCCCTCGTTTTCGATTCATGTCGTTCCTTCCAAGAAGAAGAAGGCCGTGAAGAAATGGCTCTGGGAACCGGCCACCTTCGGTTTTCCGCCCAAACGTCCGCCCGATCAGCAGTGGGTCCGGCTGCCCGACCGCCGCGTCCGCCGCATTGTCAACGACGGCTCGATGCCTGGAATTTTCGAGGGCTTCGCCTACTTCCCGTATTTGGCGCCGCAAACAGAGCTGTCCGCCGATCTCGAATTGCGTTTTCAGCGCCGCGGACGCTATGCCGAAGACGGCTTCGGTCTAGCCACGCGCTTTCCTTTTGCCTTCCTGACCAAGACCCGCCGCGTGCCGCTCACGCGCACCGTGGTGGTCTATCCGGCGGTCGAGCCCACCGACGAGTTCCTCGATATCCTGCCCATGATCACCGGCGAATTCGAGACCTTCGTCCGCGGACGCGGTTACGATCTCTACCGCATCCGCGAATACGGGCCCGAGGACTCCGCCCGTCACGTCGACTGGAAAGCCACCGCCAAGTCCGGCTCCCTCAAGGTGCGCGAGTTCAGCCGCGAGGACGAGCGCAAGCTTCGCCTGGTTTTTGACAATCCCGCGCCCGCCACCCTCACCCCTGAGGCTTACGAAGGAGCCGTGACCATGGCTGCTTCTCTGGGCTGGCACTTCGCCAACGAAGACGCCGAAGTCTCCTTCGTCGCCCAGGGCTACGAAGGAGAGCCGGACATCTACCAGTTCCTCGCCTACCTCGCCCTGGTCGAACCGAAACCCGATGAGTCCGTGATCAACCAGCTGCCCGTATCGGACGTCTACAACATCGTGCTCACCACCCGGCCTCGAGGCAGCATTCCCACGGCGCTCTGGAACTGTTCCTACATGATCTTTCTCGGAGAGAGCGTGGCGATACAAAATGCACGCCAGCCGGGTGTCCCTGAAAAATTGCGGCGCGCCCGCTCTTAATCTTAAGTTTCTCCGATTTCAACCAAAGCGGTGGCTTCCGTCGGACCGGCTCTTGAGTGGCAAAGTCGGGTCCGGTAGCAATACCCTCTCCAGGCGTGTGACTCGGGTCTTTAGCCGATTGCCTCATGGCGTGTCCGCATGATTTCCTTGCATTTCGGGCTGGGTTTCGTCGTATACTCCGCCGAAAAGGGCTTTTCGACCCCGGGGGCGGGGTCTCATCAAATTCGAGTCGCAGGAGGTGCAACATGTCTTGCATCTACGATCTCGTCAAGAATCAGGATACCTACGGTGCCGACATCCAGCAGAGCGTGCTGGAGGTGGCCCGTGCCATGGTTGACCGTAACATTGGAGCCGTTCCCGTACTGCGCGAGGGAATGCTGGTGGGGGTGTTTTCCGAGCGCGACTTGATGCGTCGGGTGGTCGTCGAGGGCCACGACCCCGCCCGTACTCGCGTCGGCGATGTGATGACCGTAGATCCCCTCACCGTCAGTCCGCACGAGGACATGGAAACCTGCCGCTTCCTCATGCGTCGGCACGGCTTCCGGCATCTGCTCATCTGTGAAGCCGGTCAACTGAAGGGCATGGTCTCCATGCGCGACATCCTCCTGCATGACCTATCTGAAAAGGACGACGAAGTGCGCATGATGCGCGCCTACATCCACTCAGTTCCATAGCCGGGCGCCCTCGGTTTGACAGGTTACTTCCAGGGCCGCCTGCTCGAATTCCCCCTTCGACCAGATCTTTAAGTTATTTATTGACAATGTGTTGCCTCCAAGGTAAGTAACGGTTACCCTGGATTACTTTGGTACATTGATCCGTAGTGTAGAACTGCTTACTGTGTAAGGGACAGAAAGCTCCGTTGCACCCGGTCGTAGGGTAGTTCGTCGCTGTCCACTGGCCAGCGACTGGCGGAAAAAGCTGATGAGTCCGAACGCCAATTTCGCGTATGACGCGCTCTGGTTCGCGCACCCCGCGTTGCAGGCGGTGGTGGCGGCGATGATGCTGTGGCGCAAGCTGCATCGCACTTTTCCGATCTTTTTCACCTACGTGGTCTTCCAGATTGTCGCCTTTGCACTTACCTTCCCGTTCCGGGAGGAGCGCTTCTACACGATTCTGTTTTACTCCTACTGGGGCACGACCGCAGTCAGTGTGGTCCTCGGTTTCAAAGTGATTCACGAAGTGTTTCTGGACGTCTTCCGCCCCTATCACACCCTGCGCGATCTCGGCTCCGTGCTTTTCAAGTGGGCCGGGCTGGTGATGCTGATGGTGGCTTGCGTGGTCGCTGCCTCCACCCCCTCGGGGAGTGAGTTTCCCTTGGTGACCGGCATTCTGACCCTGCAGCGCAGCGTGCGGGTCGTGCAATGTGGACTGGTGCTTTTCCTGCTGGTGTTCTCGCGCTATCTGGGCACAAGCTGGCGGCAGAAGAGTTTCGGCATCGCTCTTGGCTTTGGCGCTTTCGCCGGCGTGGAACTTTCGCTGGTTGCGATGGGCACGGTTGTCAACAATCAGACCTTGAGCAGCTTCGTCAACATGGCCGCCTACAATCTCACCATCCTGATCTGGCTGGGGTACATGCTGGTCAAGAGTCCGGCGCGCGACCACGGATCGTACATGCTGCGGCCCCAGCGCTGGGAGCAGTCGCTCAACGACATCCAGCATCCCGTGGCTGCCGACTCGCTGATCCCCATGTTTGAGAACATGGTAGACCGTGCGTTGTCGCGCAACGCCGATCTCGTTCCGCCGGACTCCGACGAAATCAAGGTCGGAGAGAACCTCACCCGGCGCGCCAACTTCAGTTACCCGCCGTTCGAGCGCCGCGTCGCTTCGAAAACCTAAGCCACACTTCCTGGCCTGGAACTCACTCAGAAACTCTCGGCGAGCGCACAGCCTGTCCAGTCGATGCGCATCGCCCATGTGTGCGAGGGAAGCCGCAGCGGCGCCGACCACGCGTGAGTCGAGTGTCTGTCCGAAAACCAGACTCGCGAAGCCGGGAGTTCGAAAATTGGAACACTCCCGCTGCCCTCATCCGTCCAAGGAAACTCGAGCAATTCCCCAGGGAATTGCCCAAACCCTACTTTTGGTCGGCATGCGAGGAAACCAGGTGGAGCCGTTTTGGGACAGGCCGGAGGGTAACTGACGAATATTACCTAGGACACTTGACTTGCGCGTATAATTCGTGCGCGAGCTGGTCACCGGCAACTCAGGTGACTTGCGCGCAAGGAGAGAACCCAATGAAACGTATCAGGGCGTTATTCCTGATGCTTGCGTTTGTGAGCACATATGTAGCCGCCGCCGCCCCCAGAGTTCCCGCTCCGGACGGTGGACCGCTACCGATGTGCCCACCCGCTAAAGGACCACATTGCAGTTTGCGGTAAAAAACTGCAAGGTCACCGAAGTAACTGCTAGGTAACACGTACTATCGAACTATTGAGATCTATGGGCCGACGGGAGTTGATCACTCTCGTCGGCCCTCTTTTTGGCGCGCGGATTTACAACGATTGCCCGACGTCGAGAGAATAATTTTTTTCGCGTGGCGGTCGCCGAAGGGGTCCGGCATTTCGATGGAGCGGCGGGCGCAGCCGCCCGTCAAAGGCGTTTGATCCGATTCGTACGAGATTCGGATCCGAGCGCGGCCTTACGCCGCAGGCCTCGTCAGGGCATCGCGCAAAGTCCGGGTGAGCTGCTCCGGTTCCGACACTGGAGGCTGACAGCGGAAGCCGGAACACACCACCGCGGTAGCCGTTTTCCCTTGAATGGCGGGCAAGGGGGGAATGGTTACAGCCAGCGCCGGTGGAAGATTCTGCGCGACCGCCTCATTGGGTGTGAGCTTGAGCGCCGTCTTGTTAAATGCGAAGCCCGCGGCTGCCGCCGCCAACATCCGCTCCGCATCTTCTCCCGATCCGACAATCACCACCTGGGTGTGGGGCTGCGAAAAGTAAACGGATGCGATTCCGTAGGTGGCTCCGAAAATTCCGTGCTGCTCCGCCATTCCAGCAAAGACTTCCATGGTCTGCTCGGCCTTGTCGCGATAGCTTACATCGTTGGTGTAGGCGTGCATGCGTAGCAACGCAATCGCCGCCATCGAATTGCCCGCCGGTGTCGGAGAGTCCTGGAAAGGCTTGCGCTGCGCCGACAGAACTCCCAAGGCCTGGGAAGAGTCGCTGGGCGCGACCTCGGTGTCGAAAAAACCGCCGGAGAGCGGATCCAAGAATTTCTCGACCATGTCGTCCGTGATGCTCTTCGCGAACTTGAAATAGCTGAGAGCCGCCGTCGCCTCGTACGCGTCCAGACAGGCAATCGCCGAGAAAGCATAGTCATCCAGTAGCCCGCGGACCTCTCGCCGCGCCACCTTCGGATCCGAGTACGCGATCACGTGCAGCAACCCCTGCCCGGGACGCCAGGCCTCGCCCAGGATCCGGTCGAGCGATCGCAACCCAAAGTGCCGGGCATACTGGAGTCGAAGCACCTTCGCCGCCTCGAGATAAGCAGACACGCACAGGCTGTTCCAGCCCACGTACACCGTCTTATCCACATAGGGCGTCGGCCGCTCGAGGCGTGCGGCGTACATTTTCTTCTTCGCCGATTCCAGCCGTTCGCGCACCGTCTCGGGTGAAGCCTTCAGACGGCCCGCGATCTCCTCGACCGACGCTCTCACAGAAAGCACATTCTTCGCCGGATTGTGGTGCATGTGCCCGATTTCGTTGATGTCGTAATACAGACGCGCAACTGCGCCTTCCTCCTTTGTGAGTACCGCAGTCGTTTCCGAGAGCGTCCAGGTGAAGAAATCGCCGTCGTCTTCCATGGAGTAGTCGGCATCCTGCGAAGCGTAGAAACCGCCGCGCTCCCGGTCGCTGAGCCACTCATCCATCCACCGAATGATGTCCCGCGCCACGTCCGCAAAAAACTCCGTCCCCGTAACCTGGTACCCGTGTACGTAGTTCTTGAGCAGTTCCGAGTTGTCGTAGCACATCTTCTCGAAGTGTGGGACCACCCAGCGCTCGTCGACCGAGTAGCGGTGAAACCCGCCCGCCAGCTGGTCGTACACGCCGCCCTTCGCCATGCGCTCGAGGGTGGTCACGAACGCGGTCTTCACCTGCTCGTCCCCGGTGCGCGCATAGTGTTCCATCAAGAGATCGAGTGCGGCCGGATGGGGAAATTTTGGCGCCTGTCCGAAGCCACCGTTCTTGGCATCAAACATCCCCACCGCCGACTTCACGATGGCCTCAATCACCCGCGGCGAGAACCGCCCGCTGCGCCCCGTGAACGACTCCGCATGGGAGATGGTCTGCTCCACCATCTTCGCCTGCTCGGTGACGTCCGCGTGCTTCTCGCGGTAAGCATTGGCAATCGACGTCAACACCCGTTTGAAGCTTGGCCGCCCCCCCTGGTCCTCCCGCGGAAAATACGTTCCGCCATAAAACGGCTTCCCGTCGGGGGTGAGAAACGCCGTCAGAGGCCACCCACCCTGCCCGCTGATGGCGCTCACCGCGGCCTGGTACCGGCTGTCGATATCCGGCCGCTCGTCGCGATCCACTTTCAGCGCGATGAAATTCTCATTCACGATCTGCGCCACTTCCGGATCGTCATACGACTCGCGGTCCATGACGTGACACCAGTGGCACCACACCGCGCCAATGTCGAGCAGCATCGGTTTGTTATCGCGCTTGGCCGCCGCAAAGGCCTCCTCGCCCCATTCGTGCCAGCGGATCGGCTGATGCATGGCGGAACGCAGATAGGCAGAGGAAGCTTGAACGAGGGAATTGGGCGAGTCAGAAGACATGGCGCCTACCAGTGTAATTCGTTTGGGCAGGGAGGGTCCGCGTCGGATGGCGGTACCCTGCGATCTTTGATTGTCCCACCTGTTTTGCGGGGGATCAGCCCTGAGACGGATTGGGAAATGGCTTGGGGTCGGCCTTACCGCGCTGGCAGTTCTACTGGCGATTGCGTCACTCTGACCATCGGCTGGCGTCCATTCCTCGGCCCCGAAGACGCGAGCGCTCTCCCACCGAACATTTGGGCGCACGCCCCAACGCCTGGAGGGCGGGCGTGCTGGTGGATTCGCATTCTCCGGCCCTGGGGCAATGTCGGCCGCGCGAATCTCGCGCCCGATGCCTCCGGAATCTCCTACTACGACCAAGCCCTCTTCCTCGAGATCATGCATGCCAGCCAGGTCACACATCCCGCAAGCTGAATCCCATCATGCCCATCAAGGTCTACAAGGACCTCACCGACGACGACCTGAAGGCGATGTTCGCCTACCTGCGCGCCCTCAAGAGCGTGAAGCATCACGTGGATAATTCCGAACCAGCGACGCCGTGTAAGCGATGCAAGCAGAAACACGGAGCCGGAGCGGAAGACTAGGGGCAAGCCCTGCGGCTGACCAGCGGCATGGCCAGTCGGAAATCAGTGTGATCATCGGCCCTGCAACCAAATGCGAAAGGCCAACCACCAACCACCAACCACCAACGATTAACGACTAACGACCAACTTCCTCGCAATCCCGCAATACACCTCCACCGCCTCCGCCAGCTGCTTCTTCTCCACGCATTCCCCGTCGGTATGCGCGACGTGAATCGAACCCGGCCCAATCAGCAGCGGCTCGCCCCACTTCGTCAGGGCAGGAATGTCGGTGGTGAAGGCCGCCACCATGGTCGGCAGTCCCTCGAGGGCAAGAAACCGCATGAACGGAATCTCGAGCGCGAACTCCACGTTCGCGAGATCCCCCACCGTCTCCACGATCTGCCGCCGCAACTCCTCCGTCGGGCCTACCAGCCGGTAGAGCAAGTGCGCCTTGGCGTGATCCGGAATGACGTTGGGGGCGCGCCCGCCCTCGATCAGCCCGATGTTGAACGTGCACCCCCCGATGCCCTCCGCGGCAGGCAGCGGCATCGCCCGCAACCGCGTCAACGCCACGATCAGCTTGTCGATGGCCGAATCGCCCAGTTCCGGATACGCCGAATGCGCCATCCGCCCCGAAGCGGTTAACTCCACCCGTAGCGTCCCTTTCGAAGCCAGCGCCAGATGATTCTCGGTCGGCTCGCCGTTGATCAGGAAGCGCGCCCCAATCGGTTGTTCGTTGGCCGCCTTCGCGCCCTGGCTGTCGCGTTCCTCCCCGACCAGAAACAGCAGTCCGACGCGAATTCCTTCCCGCCGAAGTTTTTCCGCCGCCGCAATCTGGGTTGCGATGATCCCCTTCGCATCGCACGACCCGCGCCCGTACACGCGCTGCTCGTCTTCCGACGACGGAATAAACGGCGGCACTGTATCCATGTGCGTCGAGAACGCCACCGCCGGATGCGGTTCCTCGTGCGCGGTAGCCAGCACGTTAAAGCGATTGCCCTCCACCGCCATTTTTTTGGCCTGATACCCCAGCCGGCGCAATTCGCGGTAGAGAGCCTCCCCCACCGCCGCTTCATTCCCAGTGGTCGACTCGATATCCACCAGCAGGCGCGTAAGCGCGACGACATCCATGGACAGAGGATACCTGAACCAGTTGGGGACGGCCGATCTCGGCCGGCTGGGCGCGAAGCGCCAGAGCTCACATCCAATCCCGGCCGCGCTCGTTGTACTCTGTACGCGTGCACGCGCCCTCCTCCGCCATCCGCTCCTTTTTCCTGAACGGCCCTGCCGGCCCCCTCGAAGCTCTGCTCAACACCGGCGCCCCTGACGCCACCCACGCCGCCGTGGTCTGCCATCCCCACCCCGTCTACGGCGGAACCCTGCACAACAAAGTCGTTTTCCACGCCATGAAGGCCCTGAACGCGCTGGGTCTGCCCGTGCTCCGCTTCAACTTCCGAGGCACCGGTCTCAGCGAAGGCCAGCACGACCACGGTACCGGAGAAGTCGACGACGTCCGCGTCGCGCTCGACTGGCTCGACCAGGAATTCCATCTCCCCCTGATCTTCGCCGGCTTCTCGTTCGGCGCGGCAGTAGGACTGCGCGCCGCCTGTCCCGACCCGAGAGTGCAAGCGGTGATCGCCTTGGGAACGCCTATCACGCCGGTCGACGAGCGCACCTACGACTACGATGTCCTGAAGACCTGCACCAAGCCAAAGCTGTTGGTCAGCGGATCCCGCGACCAGTTCGCGCCCAAGCCGAAGCTGGAAGCGCTCGTGGATTCGTTACCAGAGCCCAAAAAGTTGGTGATGATCGAAGCCGCCGACCATTTTTTTGAAGGGCGGCTACGCGAAATGCGTGAGGCTATCGAAGCCTGGGGTTGGATCCTGCTCCACCCGGAACAGCGATCAGGGCAAGACGAGTGAAATCGATTCTGATTCCGGGGCTCGCTTACACACCTTGGAGCGAAGCTATGGTTTACACAGGAAGATCGGGGCACGGTACCACCCCGGGTGGGCCAAAACCTCGCCTGGTCCGCAAGCGTGGCAAGATCAGGTGCCACGTTCTGTTCTTTAGTTCTGGCGGTTCTGGCGCAGTCGTCTCGCCGCATCGCCCAGACACTCAGCGTTCTGGGCAAGATCCGACCGTGGCATCCGGGAACAGCGTCGCCAGGAAGCGTGGGTGTATCCCGGGCATCGGGCTCTACCTCCATAAGGACGAACGAAGGTCGTGGAGTCAATCGGACAAATTGGGTGGGGCATTTTCACGCGGGTGAGAAGCGCCGCCCGAACGTGGTCAGGAGACGGGGCAGGAGAGAAACGACTCGCCGCATCCCCTGCCGCGGACTATTCTCATCGGGCGACGGGAGCCGCGCTCCGGGATTTCGCCGGTACGCAGGAGCCGGTCTCCCACTCCTGATACCTTCGTACCAGCATGCCCGCGCCAGAATCCACCTACCGCCCCCTGCGCGACGCCGCCCGCGCCATCTTCCAGCACGCGCTCGCCGAATCCAGCATCCCCAAGGCCTTCGCCCGCAAGATCCACTGCGAGCGCGGAATCCTCCGCGTCTGCGACGACCTCTACGACCTGAACGCCTACTCCCGCGTGTTCGTAGTCTCGATCGGCAAAGCCGGACACACCATGGTAGAAGCGCTCGAAGCCCAGGTCGGGAGCCGCCTCGAAGGCATCGTCGCCAGTTCCGTCGACCCGGCGTCCCAGGTGCACGGCTTCCGCTATTTTCGTGGAGGCCATCCCACGCCGAACGCCGACTCGCTGCGCGCCGCCGAAGCCATCCTGAAATCGCTCAACGCGCAAAATGCTTCTTCGCTAGTACTCTTCATGCTCAGCGGTGGCGGCTCGGCCATTGCGGAGAAGCCCGTCGACGATGAAATCTCCCTCGATGACCTCATCGTCACCTACCGCGCTCTCGTGCTCTCAGGCGCGCCCATCGCCGAGATCAACGCCATCCGCAAGCACCTTTCCGCCGTCAAGGGAGGACGTCTGGCTCAAGCGGCCTATCCCGCTCAGCAGGTTTCGCTGATGGTGTCCGACGTTCCCGACCACCTGCCCGACGCGCTCGCCTCCGGCCCCACCATGCCCGATTCCACCCGCGTCAGCGACTGCTACGCGATCCTCGAAAAATACGCGCTGCTCGACCAGTTCCCGCAGTCCGTGCGTGAACTCTTTCAGCGCCATGCTCTGGAGGAAACTCCGAAGCCGGACGACCCGGCCTTCGTGCGCGCCCGCTGGTGGCCGGTGCTCTCGAACAAGACCGCGATCGACCAAGCGGGAGTCGAAGCGACCGTCCAGGGCTTTGCCGTTGACGTCGACAACAGCTGCGACGACTACGACTACCAGCGAGCCGCCGACTACCTGCTGGACCGTGTCCGGAAACTGCGCGAGGGCGTCTCCCGCGTCTGCCTGATCTCCGGCGGAGAAGTGACGGTAAAAGTGACCAACGGCGGCACCGGCGGACGCAACCAGCAGTTCGCCCTGACCTGCGCGCAAAAGATCGTCGGCGAGAACATCACCGTGCTCAGCGCCGGCACGGATGGCATCGATGGCAACAGCCCCGCAGCCGGGGCAATCGCAGACGGCAGTACCGCAGAAAGAGCAAGGGCCGCCGGTTTTGATCCCGCAGCGGCCCTTCAAGGTTTCAATGCCTATCCGTTATTTGACGCGTTGGGCGACGCCATCGTCACGGGCCCCACCGGCAACAACCTGCGCGATCTGCGGATATTGCTGGCGTACTAAAGCATTTTCAATACTTGTCATTCCGACCGGGCGACAGCCGGCGGAGGAATCTGCTCTCGGCCGTGCGGAGCAGAGATGCCTCCGCCCTCCGCGCGGGGTCGGAATGACAAAAAAGGGTGGAATCTAAGCCGTCTTCTTCTGGGCCATCTGCTTGGCCATCTCGTCGTGCGCTTTCTGCACTTCTTCCGGCGACATGTCCTTGATGTGGGTCGCCAGCGACCACTTGAACCCGTACGGGTCAGCGATGGTGCCGTAGCGATCTCCCCAGAACTGGTCCATCAAAGGCATCTTGATGGCTGCGCCCGCGTCCACGGCCCGGCCAAATAGCGCGTCCACGTCGTCGACGTACACATGGATTGTAAAGCCTCCCACTTCCGAGCGCGGCGCGAGATGGCCGCCCCACTCCGGGAATTCGTCGTTCAACATGATGACCGAGTCGCCGATCCGCAGCGAGGCGTGCATGACCTTGCCGTCGGGTGTGTGGCTGACGTGGAGCACCTCAGCGCCCAGTGCTTTCTTGTAGAACTCGATGGCGCCCGCCGCGTCGCGCACGGTGAGGTGGGGTGTGAGGGTATGAAAACCATCCGGAATTGCTTTTACCTTGTTGGGCACAGAACCTCCTTGAGGAAGGAAATACGGGCTGTTCGAGGCGGGAACAGGTCAGAAAATTCTACTCCCGGCCCACCAGCGGGGTCCAGGACGCGAGGTTCAAGAAGACGGCGATTCCTGATCCCCTTCTGTTTTTGTTTTGTTAGGACCAGTGATTCAGAGAGGGAGTTCGTGTCAACCTACGTCTCCGGTTCCGCCAGGAACCGGTACCCGATGCCGCGCACGGTCAGCAGATGCCGCGGTTTCGCGGGATCGTCCTCGAGGTAGCGCCGGAGCCGCACCACGAAGTTGTCGATGGCCCGCGTGTCAGTATCTTCTTTCAGACCCCAGACTTCCTCGAGGATCGACTTGCGCGACACGACCCGTCCAGCGCTGCGGACCAGGTGCCGCAGCAAATCCGCCTCCATCAAAGTCAGCTGAATCTTTCCGCTGGATGTGTGCAACTCGAGCGTGCTGAAGTCGATGGTCTTGCCGCGGAACGTGAAGACATCGCCAACATCGGGGCGTTCCAGGGAAGCAGCCGCGGCGCCCGCGCTCGCGCTCCGTCCCGCCCGATGCCAGGCACTCCGTCGCAGCAACCCCTGCAGACGCGCCAGCAGGATCGCCAGCTCAAAGGGTTTCGGCAGATAGTCATCCGCCCCCGAGGCAAATCCTTTCAGCACATCTTCCGGACGTCCCCGGGCGGTCAGCATCAGCACCGGCACGAAGTTCTTGGCTTCACGCAACTCGGACGCCACCTCGAACCCGTCCTTGCCGGGCAGCATGACATCCAGCACCACGGCGTCGAAGCTTTCTTTCTTCGCAAGCAACCGGTCGAGCGCTGACTCGCCGTCGCCCACCACCTCCACCGAATGCCCCTCGGCCACCAGGTTGAACGACAACCCGTTGGCCAGATGTGTTTCGTCCTCGACCACCAGCACTCGGCTCATGCCGGGCTCCGCGGCAGCTGGAGAGTCACGGTGGTGCCCAGTCCTTCGCCCGCGCTCTCCGCGAAAACTTTGCCCCCGTGCTTGTGGGCGATGGCGCGCACGATAAACAGGCCAAGTCCGGTTCCCTTCACGTGAGCCATCGACCGGTTGGGCACGCGATAGAAGCGTTTGAAAATGCGCTTCAGCTCTCCCTGGGAAATCCCCACTCCGGTGTCCCGCACCTGCAGGACGACATGCTTGTCGTCGGTTTCCACCTTCACGGAAATGTCCACTTGGCTGCCGGAGTACTTGATGGCATTGTCCAGCAGGTTCGCGACCGCCGAGCGCAATTCCTCGGCATCCCCAAACACGCGCGCCTCGCTCCCGTTGCTTCTGGCTCCTTCGTAGCGCAACGCCTCCGGTTGCAGGTGATGCCGGGTGCGAACCAGGTCCATGCACTCGCTGACCAGCCCGCTGAACTCGACCTCGACCCGCTGATGCTTCGCGCTCCTCTGGCCCGCCTGGCCTGCCTTGAGGACTTGCTCCACCGTCCCCAGCAGCCGGTCGGTGTCGGTCAACATGAGCCGGTAGAACCCCTGCCGTCGGGTGTCGTCCACCTCCCGGCTCTGCAGCGTCTCGAGATAAAGGCGGATCGATGCGATGGGCGTCTTCAATTCGTGGGTTACGGCATTGATAAAGCTGTCATGCTGCTCATTGCGCCGGATCTCGCGCACCAGGAAGCTGGTATTGACGATCATTCCCGCGATGAGCACGGCGAAGAAGATCACCCCCAGGAATAGCATGACGCCTTCGCGCCAGTTGAGGATGATCCACCCGACGTTAAGCGCCACCGCCAGCGTAACCAGGCACACGCCCAGCACGATGAAAAACGCAATCGTCTTGCGGCGGGAGGTGATGCGCACGGGGATGCTCTCTCCGGGATGATTGTATCTCGCATGCACCGCTGCCGGACGAATCCGGTCGGTACGCCTCCGCCAGCCAGCGCCGTGGTAGCATCCGCTCATGCGTGCGTCCAACCGACCGCTGTGGTTAGCGCTCCTGTTGGTGTGCGTGCTCCCGGGGTGCAAGCAGCCTCATACTCCGCTTGTTCGCTCGATGAAGCGAGTGTCGATCGGCGGGGTCGATGTTCAGGAGGTCACTTTTCCGAGCAAATCCCTCGGCCGGCCCATGCGCTATCTGGTACTGCTACCGGCGAATTACTCCGATGAGCCGACCGTTCGTTATCCCACGCTAATCCTCCTGCACGGCGGATTTGGTTCTCCCGAAGACTGGCTTCGATCTTCGCACCTGGGCGCCTATGCTCAGGGTCTAGCTCTCGTGGTCGTCATGCCGCAAGGCGACAACTCCTACTATGTGAATGCTGCGCTCCGACCCGCGGATCGCTACCAGGACTACATGGTCGATGACCTTCCCTCCGATCTCGAAGCGCATTACCGCACCGCGCCAACGAATACGGCAATTGCCGGAGTATCGATGGGTGGGTTTGGAGCCCTGAACCTTGGCCTCAAGCATCCTGACCAATACTGGTTTGTGGGATCGATCAGCAATGCGGCGGACGTTCCCAATCGGAGATTCGTCTTCCGGAGATTCAGGCAGTCGTGGCGCTTGCGTAAGACATTCGGGCCGGAGGGCAGCGCGCTTCGCCGGGAGAAGGACCCTTTCGTCGTGATTCGATCCGTAACGGATCCGAAGCGCGCTCCCTTCGTGTATCAGGCGTGTGGTGAGGCGGATTCGTTGCTGGGGGTAAATCGTCAACTGAACCAGGCCCTCGATAGCGCGCACATTCGGCACGTCTACCGAGAATCGCCCGGCGGACACGACTGGAACTACTGGGATCGCGCACTCTCGGATATGTTCAGCTTGCTAAAACAACGCGGCGGTCCTGGATGAGGGGCGGCCAAAACAAAAAAGGCGGCCTCCGCGAGGCCGCTTCGATTCAAACCTCCGGGAACTAATCCGTAAACTGCACCGAAGCCAACCCACCATTCGGCGCAGCCACCAGCCCCTGCTCGATCTCGGTCAGATTCACCTTCTGGATCTGCCGGGCCAGCCCCAGCTTCTGGAGGGCCCAGATCCCGTACCAATTCACATCCACTTCGTACCAGGTCAGACCATGGCGCGCCGAGGTCGGATGCGCGTGGTGATTGTTGTGCCAGCCTTCGCCGAAGGTCAAAATCGCCACCAGGAAGTTGTTGGTCGAAAGATCGCGCGTCGTGAACCGGCGCGAGCCCCACATGTGGGTGATCGAATTGACCGCCCAGGTCGCGTGCAGTCCCACCACCGTGCGCAGGAAAATACCCCACATCAGAAACGGCAGCCCGCCGACGGCCAGCAGGATCACACCCAGCACGATCATCGGTACGTAGTGATATTTCGTAATCCAGACGTGGAACTTGTCTTTGGCAAGATCAGGAACATAGCGGGCCAGCGTCGTGGTGTCGTGGTGCATCGACTTGCCCATGAGGATCCAGCCCATGTGCGCCCACCAGGTGCCGTCAATCGGCGAATGCGGATCGCCTTCCTGGTCGGAGTACTGGTGATGAATGCGATGGGTCGCGACCCAGAAAATCGGCCCGCCTTCCAAAGCGAGCGTGGCGCAGACCGTCAGGACGTATTCTACCCACTTGGGAGTCTTGTAGCCGCGATGCGTCAGCAGTCGGTGATAACTCATCCCGATACCCAGCGAGCCCGACACCCACCACAGAAAGCACGCTACGAAAAATGCTTTCCAAGTAAAGAAAAAGAGCGCCGCAACGGCGCCCACGTGAAACAGACCCATGAAGATGGCAGTGACCCAGTTAACCTGATCGTCGCCGGAGTGATCGCGCGCGATGGCTTCCAGTTCCATTTGAAAAGTTCCCCGTTTGGAAATTACAAAGTTAAGGTATCAGGGACTCTGGGGCGGGCTCTGTAATACTTGTGTAATAGCAACTACTTAGGGCATTACCAGGGTAACGGCGCCCATGCGAATTGCCATTGCGATTCCGAGGTCGCGCATCTCCCCGGTTCGAGATCTCCACTTTTTATTCTTGTCATTGGGACCGCTAAGGGTAGCGGAAGGGAAGGAATCTGCTTTTCCAGCAGGGACCGACAGAAACCGCGCGATGATCTGCCATCGTGCCGACCAGGAAACCTAGTTCAGGGCATACAGATTCCCATCCGTACTTCCAAAATAGATCACGCCATCCACCACCACCGGCGATGACAGGATCGCGCCCACCGACATCATCTTCTGGACCCCGATCACCATGTCTTCATAGAAATCGTCGGTGAATGCCGCTTCGTATTTCGGAGTTCCATCCGGCTTGGTGTAGGTCGGACCGTTGCCCTGCGAACCATCCGTCTGAAACGACCAGGCTTGCTTCTGACTGGCCAGATCAATTGCGAACAGCTTGCCCTCGTGCGATCCGATATACAGCGTGCCACCCGCGATGGCCGGAGAAGAAAACATCGGCCAGTGTTTCGAATTCCACGAAAACAGCTGAACGCCTGATTGCGCATCGAGCGCATAAAACAATCCCGTGTCGGAAGTCGCGAAGTACACCTTGCCGTCCTTCACAGCGGCCGAGCCGATCACCCACGATCCCTTATTGGGGAAGGCCCATTGCTTCTGCCCGGTCTTCGCATTGACCGCGTAGAAATTCGAGTCGCGGCAGCCAAAGTAGACCACGCCATGGGCGACTGCGGGCGAGGCCTGCAGGCCCACCTGGTTGTGGATCTCTTGGTCTTCGCCAGTCTTGAAACGCCACTTCTCTTGTCCCGTGGCGGCATCGAGTGCGTAGAGGTAGCTGTCCCAGCTGCCTACGAACAAAGTGCCGTCTGCGATGGCAGGCGAAGCGTGGACCACGTCGCCGGTAGGGAATTTCCACCTCAATTTGCCCGAGGCCGCGTCGAGTGCATAGACGTTTCCGTCGCCACTGCCGAAATACAGCGCGCCCTCCGACGCCAGCGCGGAAGAGAGATAGAAATCAAACGGATCGGGCATGGTCTCGCCCGCAGGCTGCGTGCCGTGCAGGTGTTTGCCCGCGAAGCGCCGCTCGCCTCCCGTCTGGAATTTCCATTTCAATTTCCCGCTGGGGGCGTCGACGGCGTAGAAAATGCCGTCGTAGCTTTCGAAGTACACAACGCCTGCAGCAACCGCCGGGGACGATGTCACACGGCTGCCGGTTTCAAACTTCCACTTCAGCGTGCCCGCCCCGCGATCGACGGCGTAAAGGTTATGATCGGTACTTCCAACGTAAACCGTGTCGCCCACGACGGCCGGCGAGGAAAGCACCTGCCCATGAGTGTGAAACTTCCACTTCACTCCATGGAACTCGGTAACGCCCGCGCCCTGGTATACGCCAGTGCGCTGCCCGTCGCCGCGGAACATTGTTGCGTCATCGCAAACCGCCGGAAGGAAGAACAGGATCAACACAAAGCCGAGATGTTTCATGAGATTGTCTTGTCATGCGCCGATGAGAGGATGGTCCGCCGACGCGTTAGACGCAGGCCTGGGGAGAAAGTCACGAAGCAGTGGCGCCGGAATCCTGCCGGCGGTCGAGCGGGCGTCTCGCCCGCTCCCGCGGAGGGCCCGAGCGGCAGCGCGGTATTTCGAACTCCATGGGCACGGACTCTATCCCTGATACAGAAAACGCGCGCCCACCAGAATCAGTACAGTTCCCAGCAGTCTGCGCAACACCGGCATGGGAAGATGCTGCGCCCAACTGGCTCCGAAATAACTTCCGACGCAGATGCCCAGCGCAATCAGCAGCGCGAGCCGCAGATCGAAATGCTGCGACCGGGCATACGGAATGAACGCGATGAACCAGATCGGCAGCGAGGAGATCAGCAGCGCGGTCCCTTGCGCACGCAACTGGTCCATGCGGAACAGATAAATCAGGGCGGGAATGATGAAAGCACCGCCCGTCCCAGTGATCCCAACCAGAACACCCACTACGGCACCGACGAGGAGTTGCAGCAGCACGCTCATGCTTGATCCGCTCGGAGGGAATTGCCGGAACGTTTCCGGCCGTCGCATTGTAAATGGGGAGACTCGCGATCGCGAGCGGATCGATGGAGTCTGCGAGCTATACCCAAACGGGAAAGAATCCAACGCCCAAGGAAGCGATGCGGCGGGAGAGACCGTCGCCTGGAACGCCCATAAAGAGCGATTGCGGCCCCGTAGGCGGGCCCCTGGCCCCGGGGGATTCAGGGTTTTGTTCGTGGACCAGCGCTGCGAGCCCCTATCAACGATCCTGGCGCGATCCGATAGCTAGTGGCTAATATCGAGACGAGCCCTCCGGGGCGCAGAAACACGCAACCGTCCCGCAATCAAATTTCGTCAGGCCGCGCCCTTCACTTCCACTCCAGCCCATTTCTCGAGCAGGGTCAGCGTGGCCGCATAGTCCAGATCCTGGTGTCCCTCTTCGGCGGCCATTTCGTACACTTCCTCGACGGTTTCGAGCGCCGGCAGTTTGACGCGCGCCTCCTTCGCGGCCGCGAGCGCGAGGTGAATATCTTTCAGCATGAGGCGCAAGGGGAAGTTGGGTGTGAAGTCACGCTTCAGGATGAACGGGGCCTTGTACTCCACGACGCCCGATCTCACCATCGACGCCTGGATGAGGGGCAGCAGCGCATCGATGCTCACCCCGAGCTTGGTGGCGAGCGTGAGCGCCTCGGCGAAGCCTTCAAAGATCAACGCGATCTGCAGATTCATGACGAGCTTGGCAGCCTGGCCCTTGCTGGTTTCGCCCATGCGGAACACCTGCTTGCCCATGGCCTTAAAGAGCGGATCGAGTTTGGCGAGAACGGCTTCGTCCCCGCCCATCATGAAGATCAAGCTGCCCGCTTCGGCGGCCACCTTGGAACCGGTGACGGGCGCGTCGACGTAGTCCACGCCTTTGGCGCGAAGTCGTTCGGCGAACTGGTGCTCGGCGGAGGGCGAGATGGTGCTGGAATCGACCACGATGGCACCCGCGGCGATCGACGACTCCACGCCCTGTGGACCAAACAGAACGGTTTCGACCGCCTGGGTGTCAGAGACGCACATCCAGACCACTTCAGCGCCATTCGCGGCGTCGGCCGGAGATTCGGCGGCGCGAGCGCCCTCAACCTGCTTTCCGGGCGTGCGGTTCCACGCTGCGACTTCATGACCCGCCTTCACCAGATTCGCCGCCATCGGCCGTCCCATGATTCCCAATCCCAAGAAAGCAACACGCATTGCCGGATTCTCCAGTTTTCGGTTCGTGGTAAAGACGCGGCCACCGCGTCTCCTGGCTGGACATCGTCTCGGTGCGAGAAAAAAGCAAGACGGGGCAAGCCCCGTCTCTACCGGTAGCTGGATTAGATATGACCGTCGTAACTATGGTCAAGCAATCTGACGCAGATTTGCTCTAAAATAGCGGTACTGTTTCCCGCTTGAACAGTTTTTGCAGACCGCTGAGGATGAACGGGATCCTGCGCGTCTGTCGGGATTGACGACCGGGCATGGGATCGAAGCCGGATCCCCGGTTTTACTGGGATCGATGATTAAAGCGACTCTTAGAAACCCGGCTCTGCGCAAGCGGGCACAGCAATTCGGACGGCTGGTTCGGCACTCGGCGGTCACTCCCCGAACCGGCTATACCCACAAACCACAACTGGTGACCAACGGGGAACTGGGTGTCACATTCATCGGCCATGCCAGTTTCTTTGTGCAGATGGGCGGACAGAACGTCGTCCTCGACCCCAACTTCGCGCGCTGGCTGTTTGTGCTGAAGCGGTTACGTAAACCGGGCCTGCGGGTTGACGACCTGCCGCCCATTGACCTGGTGTTGGTCACGCACGCGCACTTCGACCACTTGCACCGGCCTTCGTTGCGGGCGATTGTGAACCACACGCGCCGGCGCACGGGCAAGGCTCCGACGATTGTCGTGCCGCATCACGTGTTTGACCTGGTCTCCGATCTGGGCTTTGAAGAAATCATCGAGCTGGACTGGTGGAATCAGTACCGCCACGGCGGGTTGACCGTGACGCATGTGCCTTCGCGGCACTGGGGGGCGCGCATTTTGAAGGATTCGCATCGCGGATACGGCGGCTATGTGCTTCGTTCCGAGAAGCATTCGCTCTATCATGCTGGGGATACGGCGTACTTTTCCGGCTTCCGCGAGATCGGGCAGCGATTGTCGCCCGAGGTCGCTCTGTTGCCGATTGGCGCCTACAATCCCGAACAGTTCCGCAACGTGCACACCAGCCCGGGAGACGCCACGCGCGCTTTCATGGATCTCAATGCCCGCTGGATGGTGCCGATGCACTACGGAAGCTTCCGGCTTTCGCACGAACCGATTGACGAACCGCTGCAACTTCTTGAAAAAGAAGCGAAGAGTGCGGGGGTCGCGGATCGGGTGGTCGTGCTGGAAGAGGGTGTGACGAGGTTTTTTTGAAGGACCCCGGTCGGTTTTCGGCGGTCAGCTTTCAGGTGGCTCCTGGGGCGTGGTTGGGTTAGTCCACGACTGGCAGTTCGCGCCTTACCAGGCGTAAGGCCAACAATCCGCCGACCACCACATCAAAGATCAGACAGAAACCGGGCCACCACTGCGGCACACCCGGGTTTTCGATGAACCAGGGACGAACGAAGTCAAACACTCCGTGCCCCACAAGAGCAGCGACGACCAACCAAAGATCTCTTTTGACGCCCAGGATGCCAAGTAACAGGAATCCGCTGGCAACAACGATTTCCATTGCGAGTGTCCGCCGAGAAGCTCCCATTACAGCAAACAAGACATAGTAGGAGGCGATTGCGATCAGCACGGTCGGATAGAACACGCGCTCGCGGTCGAAGCCGGTAATGATGGCGAGGCCGGCCACAGCCAAAGAGAGGATCAAGCCAATCCAGTATTCCATTTGGTTGCCGCACCTCCACAGCATCTGCAAACTCTAACGTGGGCGTATTCAAAAACTAGAGTTTCTTTGGAAGAACGCCCCTGCGCGTAAAGGGCGGGATGGGGCTTCTCTCTCCGGAGAGAAGCACAGCGGGAACGGTCCGACGATTTCTGGCGACCCTCGGGGCAATCCGTTCGAAGGAGTGCCCGAAGGAGTGCCGAGTTCGAGGCGAGGTCAATCGGCGCGCTCGGTCTGGACTTTTCGAAACGGCAGTCCCCGAGTCTTCTGGGCGGTTTCGAGGTACGCTCTCAGCTTTGCCTTGTCTTCTTCCGCCATGCGCACGAACCGAATCCCATTGCCCAAGTGGGGGTCCCGGCTGACCACCTCGGCGCGCGCCCGTATCTTTTTATCGTCCAGCCAGAGCACCACATCCACGCCCGTCGGAGCCTCCAGGGTCTGCAGCAGTTCGATGTAGCAGCCCCCTTCGCTGACGTTAGTGACCTGGCCGCGGCGGGGATAATCCTCCATCAGATGCTGCGCCTCTGCCGGCACCGACACCCTCACGCGCGGATATTTCCTCTCCACTGGCCACGTCATGGCTGACCCAGCATTTGTTGCTCTGGTTAGGCCATATTGTACATCTGGTTAGTGTGTAGCACAGCGATCAGGGGAATCGCAGAAAGCACCTAGGAGGGGCGCTGCGAGCGGCGAAACCGTTTTGTCATCAAGCAGATCGGGGGGGCCGCAGCGCCGGGAACGAGGAGGTTCGCCCGGGTCTTCGCTCTGAGGTTCGGTGCACCAATGTGTACCGGGATCCGGCTCACAGTTGGGCTATAATGGGCCTAGTTTTTCCCCTGCCGGCGTGTATCCATGGACCAAACCTCGGGGCTCTTGACAACGAACGCCACTGTTCATGTTACGGCTGAGCCCCGCCTGTTGGCCGAACTGGAACCCGCCTACCGTGTTTTCCTCAGCAACCTGGCCGACATAGTTCTCTTTCGGACGGTCGCGCAGGTCCCTAGCACGTCCCCACCCGGAATTTTCTGGTGTGATGTCTTCGTGCATTCACGGATCTCGTGGTGGTCGTTCGTGGAATCCATGCTCTGGCACACGGTGGCGGCGGTGGCGGTGTGGGCGCTTTCCGCGGGAGGTACGCTGCCCAGACCGGCCCAGCAGAGACCGTCGTATTCCAAATCGAGCCTCTATTATTATCCGCCTTCACACTCGTTCTCGGCACGAACCAGCAGCAGCCCGCGAGCTGCGCCGTCGAGAGCACGACAGGAATCAGCCCACCAGGCGGCGATGCAGGTGGCGCGGGAGCAGCGGCGGGACCAGAACACCGTCGCGCCGCCCGACGCCAAGCTGACGGGTCACGCGCGAGCACCCAACCTGGGAGCGCCGAATCCGGCCATGCCCACAGCGCCTCTCTCGGCGACCGGGCGCGCGAGGCTGACGCTGCCTTCGGACTGGGCTTCGGTAGTCGCCCCACCGCCCGATCTGAGCCGGGTTAGAAGTCGCCGCGATGGTTTGTCGCAAGCTTCCGTGGTGGCGCCTCCGCCGGACGTGGGGGGCATTTCCGGACGACGTGCAGTGAATGGCCCGAATGGGCGCGTGATCGAGCCGCCCCCGAGCGCGCAAGGCTCAATGCGCGGGAGCGGGGGCTTGCTTGGCGACGCGCGCGCGCGCGCATTGTCGGGCGGAGGATCGCAGGTGGTCCCGCCACCACCGTCGGTGCAGGGCGCGGGAAGTGGTGGCCGCGGACTGATGAGTTCCTTGTCGGGAGCGGGTGGGCCGGTGGTGCCGCCGCCTCCGTCGGTACAGGGCACAGGAAATGGTGGCGCCGGGAGGTTGGCTTCGTTATCGGGCGGTGGCTCACCGGTACCTCCGCCGCCTTCGGTGCAAGGCACAGGCAGTATCGGAGCCGGACGGCTGGGTTCGTGGGCGGGCGGTGGCTCAAAAATTGTACCGCCTCCGCCATCACTTCAGGGTGCGGGCCATGGTGCGGGCGGACGGGGCGCGGGTTCGCTGGCTGACGGTGGCTCGCAGGTCATTCCGCCGCCTCCGTCGGTGCAGGGTGCTGGCAATGGTAGAGGCGGACGCCTGGGATCGTTAGGGGGCGGAGGTTCGCTAGTCGTGCCGCCGCCTCCGTCGGTGCAGGGTGCTGGCAATGGCGGAGGCGGACGCCTGGGATCGTTTGGGGGAGGTGGGTCGCAGGTGATCCCGCCGCCTCCCTCGGTGCAGGGCGCGGGGAATGGCGGAGGCGGACGGGGCATAGGTTCTGTGGGGGGTGGCGGTTCGCCCGTCATCCCACCGCCTCCGTCGGTGGGGGGCGGCAATGGTAACGGAGGCGGACGTCTAACTGCACTGGCGGGTGGCGGCCCGGAAATGGCCCCGCCGCCTTCGGGCGGGGGCGGACTTTACGCTGGTTCCACCGGACCTTTGGCTCCGATGGACTCGCTTTCGACAGATGCGCCCATGACAGCGCCACCGGCAGCTGAAATCCCGCAAGGACCACCTCCGGAGGACCTGCCTCTCCAGCTGGTCAGTCTGGCGATGCCCACGTCGGGTTCGTCATTTTTCTCGAACTACGAGGTTTTCATCGCAAAGAGGCGAGTTCGGAAAGGCACGACCGAACTCATCAAACTGGTGTACGTGTTTCTGCCGTATCAGAAGCGGTTGTCGGAGTACGTGCAGAGTAATGCGAAGGTGTACACGCTGCGGGTCACGCGAGATCCCTCCTGCGACGAATCTCTGATGCAGATGACCTGGTCGGAAGTCGACCAGCCCACCCCGGGAGCGCAGGACTCGGCCAAGCACGACCTGCTGAGCGCGGGCGACAAGAACAGCCGGCTGCCGTGCTATCGCACCACCGCGGATGACTACCAGCGGGCGCTGGTAAAAGGGCGGTAGGAGCGGGGGCCGACGCAGGGAGGGTGGGGAGCTTGCGGTTGTTGGTCATGTTTTTTCGCCTATTGCTCGAGGGGGGAGCAGATATCTCGGGCCATCCTGGCTCGGGATCGAAGAAGCATTGGGACAAACTGCAGACAGTTGAAGGTCCTCCATGCCGGATTTTGCCCACTGGAGCGTATTTCTCACCGCAACGATTGTTCTGCTCGTGATTCCTGGACCGTCTGTTTTGTTTGTGGTTGCGCGTGGAATTGACCAGGGTTTCGAGCAGCCTTGTTCTCTTCTGCAGGGCTCGCGGTTGGGGATCTCTTCCAGGTTCTGTGCGCGGCGATGGGGCTCTCAACGTTGCTCGCCTCGTCGATCGTAGTTTTCACCGCCGTGAAGTATGCGGGTGCCGCCTATCTCATATTTCTTGGCCTGCGACGGATCCTCGAAAAAAACACTCCGTGGCTCCCAGGCTCGACCAGTGGCCAGCCTCCCCTTCGAGAAAAACCGGTACGTTCTTTGGTTCTTCAAGCATTCTGAGGGCCGGTGTGGATGCAGATTCTTGTTCTTGGCAGTGTATTTGTTGTTCTCGGTTTTGTGACGAACGCCACCTATGGACGATTGGGTGGCAAACTGGGCTCATTGGCGAAGCGAAGCGTGCGCTTCCAGACGGCGGCGCGGTATGTCGGGGGCGGCACTCGGGTCGCTTTGGGGTTTGCCGCGGCCTTGGCTCCCGTGTCCCACCGACCGGCCCACGCCACACGATGATATGTGTTTTCTTCCAGACGGAGTCTTCCCATCGGAATCATGGCGAACCCGGCATGGTCCGAGTGCGTAGCTCACCGTGGTGGCCGCTGGCAACGATGATTGCGTGCGTCGCACAGAAAGCGAGAGCGGTTACCGGGCACTCATGAGGCCAGGGTGCGATTTCGCGCCCGGTGGATGCGTCCCAGAGGCAAACGAAACAGTGCCTGTATCGTGCTCCCGGTTCGTCCTGGCCCCCCTGCCCGTTGCAACGTAGCGGCCGTCAGGAGACAGGTCTCCGCAATTCGCGTAGTCATAGTCGTCGGTCCGGAATCGCCGCACGACTCGACCTGACCCAATTTCCCAGAGAAAGCACCCATGTCCTGCGGTGAAGAGATGTCTGCCATCCGGGCAGAGCCGTCCGGAGTTCACCCATGCGGTGTGCTCGACGGCCTCGGCGAATCTCTCCGTAGCTCGAATCCCCAAAATCAGAACGGTCCAGACACCCGACAAGCTCAACGTTCGCTTGGGATGAGAGCAATGGTTGCAAAGAGGACGTCGACGCTCAGATCCCACAACTCCCTCGTCAGGGAGAGTCATAAAATAGAATATCTGAGTCCTAACTGGGCACCACCGCGCGTCAGGCTATTATCGTGGCTCTCCCTTAGCCGTCTCCGTTCCGGAACGATCCCAGGGTGGCAAATCCCATGTCCGTGCGTTTTTCCGCGAGGTCAGCCATGAAGCAGATGAACCTGACGAGGTCTACAGCTGTTTGGCGGAGGCGCCTGCAGCCAGTTCGCGCAGCACGGTGAGAAATCCGGAGGCCGCTTCGGGATCGGCGAGCGATTCCAGATCGACCGTGGCGGAGAAGTTCGGGGAGTCAGGGCGGAAGCGGACTTTGAGGAAATTGTGTTCGCGGGAGGTCATCAGGGCGTTTACGACGGGGGTGAGTTCCTGGGTCCATTTGGCGCGGGTCGTGAGCACGACCGGGCCGGGACGAGAGATTTCCCATTGGCCGTCGCGGTGGGAAGACTTGCCATTGCTGTGGCC